>UOFO01000082.1_pt1 | contig 27494 bp, 24 predicted proteins | sample 1988801 | NCBI WGS metagenome assembly UOFO01 (sample SAMEA4712195, study PRJEB27164) | hydrothermal vent metagenome | biome: marine basaltic hydrothermal vent biome; feature: marine hydrothermal vent; material: mineral | place: Pacific Ocean | collected 2011-06-14/2011-07-23 | depth 1719 m
GGGTAAGCGTGAAAAAAAAGAGGTTTTGAAGCATTTAACTTTTCTATATATTTGTAGACGGTATCATGGCTTAAATGCATGGGTGAAAAATGGATCGCATTATTGATATAATCATCTTCCCAATACGCTCTTTTTTCTATATTTTTTAAATCTCCCCCTCTGAAAGAAGCTTTGAGTTTTGATGGGTTGTATCCATATTTTGCAGTATCATAAATCCAAAAGGCCACTTCTTTTTCCCAAATATTTTTAGATTGGTAAAAGGTCATAGATTTGCCGGTTGTTCCTCCGGTGGAAACAAAGAATTTTTTATTATCTGGATAATTGATGACTTGCAAATCCTCAAAATTTTCTGCAACTAATTCCTTTGTTAATAAGGGGGTTAGTTGCAAATCTTCTCTGGAATTGATGTTGTAAGGATCGATATGATGTTTATCAAAAAGGTTTTTATAATATTTTGTATTTTCATACGCATATAAAACAGTTTCTTTAATTTTCAGAATTTCATATTCTTGGGTATTTAACTCTTTTTTTAAAAAAGTACTCCATTCTCTGTATCCGCTTCCATTTCTTATCTCAAATGGAATAGCAGTATAAATTTTTTTAACCCATTTGGGAGAGTTTAGGTATAGGTTTTTCAATTGATTTAAATTTAACATCATCAGAACCTGTTATTATTTTCCCAGCATACCAAAAATGGGGACGCTCACGATAAACAGTAGTTTGCGTGCAGCCATGTAGGGCGGGGGATCCCCGCACCAAACCTGATTTGACAAAACTCGCTGAGTAGTTACAAAAATTTAGTATTATGAAGAAGGCGGTACCTTTTGTATAATACCTCGCTGTTAAATTTATTTTAGAAAAAACTCAGGATAATTGTTTTGATTACTGACTTTCCTCGTATAAAGAGGCTGCCGCCCTATGTTTTTAATATCGTTAATGAGCTAAAAGCACAGTCGCGTACTCGTGGTGAGGATATTATTGATTTTGGTATGGGTAACCCGGATCAGCCGACTCCTCCTCATATTGTGCAAAAACTTGTAGAAGCCGCTCAGCGTACTGATACACACCGTTACTCAATTTCTCGTGGTATTCCCCGTTTACGCTTAGCTATTACTAATTGGTATCGAGATCGTTACGATGTGGACTTGGATCCCGAATCAGAAGCCATAGTGACCATTGGCTCCAAAGAAGGGCTCGCACACTTGGCGCTGGCAACTCTGGCTCCCGGTGACGCGGTGTTGGTACCCAATCCTGCTTATCCCATACACCCTTATGGTTCAGTTATTGCTGGTGCTGATATTCGTATGGTGCCGTTAGTTAAAGGTGGAGACTTTTTTGCAGAGTTAGAAAAGGCTATAAAGAATACCTGGCCGAAGCCAAAAATGTTAATACTGAATTTTCCGGCCAACCCAACCACCCAATGTGTTGAACTGGGTTTTTTTGAGAAAGTGGTGGAGATAGCGAAAGAACATAAAATTTGGGTGGTACATGATATCGCTTATGCAGATATTGTTTTTGATGGTTATAAAGCGCCTTCAATTTTACAAGTACCTGGCGCCAAAGAGGTCGCTGTAGAGTTTTATAGTCTGTCCAAGAGTTACAATATGCCCGGTTGGCGTGTTGGCTTCATGGTGGGTAATTCGGTGCTGGTTTCTGCACTTGCGCGAATGAAATCCTACCTGGATTACGGCACATTTACGCCCATTCAGATTGCCGCCATAACGGCCCTGGAAGGCCCGCAGAGCTGTGTAGCTGAAATTAGAGAGACGTATCGAAAACGAAGAGATGTCATCTGTTCAGGGCTTAATGCCTCAGGCTGGATGGTAGATGTACCACAAGCGACCATGTTTGTTTGGGCCGCTATTCCAGAGCAATATCGTCATTTGGGCTCGCTTGAGTTTACAAAAAAACTACTTAAAGACGCAAAGGTTGCGGTGTCGCCAGGCATAGGATTTGGGGAGTACGGTGATGACCACGTGCGCTTTAGTTTAATTGAAAATGAGCATCGTTCTCGCCAAGCCATTCGTGGGATACGCGATATGTTGCGCAACGATGAGAAGGAGTAAATGAGTTGGAACCCGTAAAAATAGGGCTGCTGGGATTAGGCACCGTAGGTGGCGGCACCGTAAATGTGTTGGCACGCAATCGCGATGAAATTACACGGCGTGCAGGTAGAGGGGTGCAAGTGGTTATCGCATCGGCTCGTGACGTTAATAAAAAACGAACGTGCCCAATGGACGGCATTGAATTAACTACAGATCCATTTGCAGTGGTGAACCGAGCTGATATTGACGTTGTCGTGGAACTTATTGGCGGTACTCAGCTGGCGTTGGAATTGGTGTTGCAAGCGATACAAAATGGCAAGCATGTTGTTACTGCGAATAAAGCTTTAATTGCAATGCATGGCAATGAAATTTTCGCCGCTGCAAGTCATAAAGGTGTTGTGGTGGCTTTTGAGGCCGCTGTAGCGGGTGGTGTCCCCATTATCAAAGCGCTACGCGAAGGATTAGCGGGTAATAAGATCCAGTGGCTTGCCGGGATAATCAATGGCACAGGTAATTTTATTCTTACTGAAATGCGAGACAAAGGAAGAGATTTTGCTGACGTGTTAGCGCAAGCGCAAGCACTGGGTTATGCGGAAGCAGATCCAAGCTTTGATGTTGAAGGGATAGATGCCGCACATAAATTAACTATCCTCGCTTCCATTGCCTTTGGTATTCCTTTGCAGTTTGAAAAAGCCTATACGGAAGGTATTGCCGATATAACCCGAGAAGATGTTAATAATGCAGAAGAGTTGGGCTATCGAATCAAACACCTTGGTATTGCTCGGCATGTAGATAAAGGAATCGAGTTAAGGGTGCATCCGACATTAATTCCTGATCGACGTTTAATTGCTAATGTTGATGGTGTTATGAATGCGGTATTGGTTCAGGGCGATGCGGTTGGGCCAACGCTTTATTATGGGGCAGGGGCCGGATCAGACCCGACTGCTTCATCGGTAGTGGCGGATATCGTTGATGTTGTACGTACCTTAACGGCGGATCCAGAAAACAGGGTGCCCCATTTGGCTTTTCAGCCGGATGCTTTATCAGATGTGCCTATTTTACCTATTGAGGAAATCATAACGGCCTATTATTTACGGATACATGTTAAGGATGAGCCCGGCGTGCTTGCCGATATTACCCGTATCCTTGCCGATCAATCGATCAGTATAGAAGCCATGATTCAGAAAGAAGAAAATGAAGAAAGTAAAACTGTGCCCATTATATTGTTGACGCACAGGTTGCAGGAAAAGCAAATGATAAAGGCTGTTCAGAATATTGAAGAGCTAGACTCCGTTGTCGGTGCAGTGACTCGTATTCGTCTGGAACAATTGAGCTCAGGTTAGGAGTGTGTTTGTTCCTGCAATGCTCTTCAGTCTGCAACCTATTGAGCCCTCAGAAAATTGCTGTAGGGTAAAGATGAATTCTAATAATGATTTAAGAGGTGTGTTATGCCTTTCCGTCCCCGTTATACCGGATTAATAGAAAAATACCGTGATCGTTTACCGGTCAAAGATGATGTTCGTATTATTAGTTTAGGCGAAGGAAATACGCCACTAATACGCTTAAATAATATCCCAAAGTTATTAAAGCATGACGTGGATATATATATTAAATATGAAGGTTTGAATCCTACAGGTTCTTTTAAAGACAGAGGTATGACCATGGCGGTGACCATGGCGGTAGAGGAGGGCAGTAAAGCGATTATCTGTGCATCAACTGGGAATACCTCTGCAGCTGCCGCCGCCTACGCAGCACGAGCGGGTATTACTGCTTTTGTTTTAATTCCTGAAGGTAAAATTGCATTGGGCAAATTAGCGCAGGCGATGATACACGGTGCTGTTGTTTTGCAAATAAAAGGTAATTTTGATCGGGGCTTGGAACTAGTGAAAGAAGTAGCGAACGAAGCCCCCGTCACCATTGTTAATTCAATCAACCCCTATCGTTTGCAAGGGCAGAAAACGGCTGCTTTTGAAATTATTGAAGAGCTGGGTGGCGCGCCCGATTATCATTGTTTGCCTGTTGGTAATGCGGGTAACATCAGTGCCCACTGGATGGGGTATACAGAATATCATGATCATGGCATTGTAAATTCACTCCCTAAAATGTTGGGTTATCAGGCAAGTGGTGCAGCTCCTTTTTTGCGAGGTGGGCCAGTCATCGAGCCGGAGACAGTGGCTACGGCAATACGGATTGGTAATCCGCAAAGCTGGGATTTTGCATGGAAAGCACAAAAAGACTCTGGTGGGTGGTTTGATGAGCTTACTGACGATGACATTCTTGCCGCGCAAAAACTATTGGCTGAAAAAGAAGGTATCTTCTGTGAACCTGCCTCGGCCGCCTCTATTGGCGGTGTGCTGCGTGATATCAATAACGGCAAAATCCCCGCAGGCAGTAAAATTGTATGTACGTTGACCGGTCATGGTTTAAAAGACCCTGATACGGCAATCAAGCAAGCGGGAGATGGAATGCTTACAGTAGGTGCTAATTTAAATGAGGTGAAAGGGGCGATTCTGGCTAATATGAGTGTGTGAGGCGTAAAGAGTTTGTCATTATTCAAAATGGCTTAAAGCAGGTCTGAGGTTGATAGCATTATCTGGATAATTAGTTTAGCTTTTTGCTAAAAAATAAGATATAGTACATACGCCTGCGTTGGCTCATAGCTGGCTTTCTTAGATTACCATTTGGCACCTCTCTGAATCCTCATTGCGTCATCGACAAGCTGTAGTTATTTTTTTTAGTTTTGAGGATATATATTATATGAATACCGGTACAGTTAAATGGTTCAACGAATCAAAAGGTTTTGGTTTTATCAGCCCAAATGATGGCAGCGAAGACGTATTTGTACATTTTCGTGCGATTGTTGGTGATGGCTTTAAAACATTAGCCGAAGGTCAAACTGTAAATTACGAAGTTGAAAGTGGCCCTAAAGGCTTGCAGGCGGCTCAAGTTCAGCCTCAATAAGTGTTATACTTGTAATTTGAAAGGCCCTGCTTGTCAGGGCTTTTTTAATACGCTGTTTTGCCTGGCGCTTGTACGCGGGAATGTAAAAGGACACAACTATGAAAAAGCTCTTTGTTGGCAATTTGGCCTCTTCTGTCAATGAAAGTGAAGTTATTGAGCTCTTCTCTGAATTTGGTAAGGTGCGTTCTATAAAGCTGGCTATGGATGTTTTTACCAATAAATGCAAAGGCTTTGGTTTTATTGAAATGGAAGGTCATGAAGCACGTGCGGCCATTGCGGGTCTTAATGGCAGAGACTTTGTAGGTAAGCCATTACGGGTTAACTTTGAAGAGCCGAAAAACAAAAGGGGCGGACGTCGTCGCTAGACTATTTCATCAAATTGTAACTACTCAGCTAAGGGTTGTTTCAAAATTTATTGCATGTTTCTGACTTCCTGCCCGCTCATCTCATTATAGCTGCGTTGTTCGTTAATTGAATAATTCACTTTCCTTTCGCCTTGCTAACGGGCGATTGGAAACCCGTAAGTGTGAACTGATTTTTATAGCGATGCTGCCGCTGCAGTTTATTATTTTCGGGTTAAAAAATGATCATTTATGCCGTGCAGGATCGCTCACCTATAAACTCATTGAGATTTTTTTATTTGCGTATTTAGGTAGGCGCTAAAGTTTTCTATGGTTTGAGCCTCGCTGAACAGAAATCCTTGAGCCATATCGCAATTCTCTGCCTTTAAAAATGCGAACTGCTCTTCTGTTTCTACACCTTCAGCAATAACTTTGAGATTAAGTGCGTGTGCCATGCTGATGATGGCATGGACTAAAACCTGATCTTCCTTATTTTTATAAATTTCCACAATAAAAGATCGGTCTATTTTTACAATAGTAAAGGGGAATTTTCTCAGCGTGCTTAAAGAGGAATAACCTGTGCCGAAATCATCTATAGATATTCTAATACCGTGCTGACATAAGCTTTCCAGGGTTTCCAAGATATTATTGTGTTTACTCAGCGATAAGCTTTCAGTCAATTCAATTTCAAGTAAATCAGCTGGGAAGTGGGTATTTTCCAAGGTTTTTTTTACTATATTGCAGAAATCATTTTTTCGGAATTGAAGTGGTGATACATTAACCGCTAAAAATAGAGGTTTTTCGGTTTGTTGTTGTAGTCGTTGGAAGTTCTGGCAGCTATCATGAAGCACGAATTGTCCAATCTCATCTATGAGGTCTGTTTGCTCGGCCAGGCTAATGAACTCGTTTGGCGGGATGTTTCCCAAGATTGGGTTTTTCCAGCGTAATAATGCTTCAGCTCCAATGGGTGAGCGAGACGGGATATCTATAATAGGTTGATAGTGGACAACAAGCTCTTTTTTGTTTACCGCTTGACGTAGATGGCTTTCTAATTCCAGGCGTCGTTGTACATGATCGTTCATTGTCTTGGTGAAAAAATGGTATGTGTTTCTTCCATTTTGTTTGGATTGATACATTGCGGTGTCCGATTTAGTTAATAATATTTTTGGGTCTGTGCCATCATCAGGGCTAATGGCAATGCCAATACTGGCCGTCAATACTATTTTCATGCTTTCTGTAGCTATGGCTATGGCTATGGGTTGGTTGAATGCTTCCAAGATTTTTTCTGCTATTGTGCGAGCAACATCGTGGTTGGCAATACTGGGTAAGATGATAACGAATTCATCACCACCCAAGCGTCCTACTGTGTCACCATCTCTGACGCATTGTTGTAAGCGAGATGCATATGCGATAAGGACTTGATCTCCTGCATTATGGCCCAAGGTATCATTGATTTTTTTGAAATCATCAAGGTCGATAAAAAATAGAGCGGTCTTGGTTTTACCCCGACTGTTGTTCACGAGAATTTGTTTAAGGCGATCCAAAACCAGTGCGCGATTAGGCAAACGGGTCAATGAGTCATATAATGCCTGATGAAGAATAAGATCTTCACTGTGACGTATTTGCAGCTGGTTATGCACACGTAGTTTAACCGTAGCGGGTCGCACGGGTTTAGTTAAGTAATCGACGGCGCCAAGCTGGAACCCCATTTCTTCATCTTCATCACTGTTTTTACTGGTTATGAATATAATAGGGATGTCTTGTGTCTCTAAATCTGATTTTAATTCAATACAAACCTGGTAGCCATCCATTGCGGGCATAATCACATCAAGCAAAATAAGATCGGGTTTTTGATTTTTGGCTATGTTTATAGCCATCGCACCGTTAGTTGCAAATAAAACTCTATAATCGTTGCATAGAATAGTATTCAGAGCTTCAATATTTATCTTCGCATCATCGACTATAAGTATTGTTTCAATTCTGGAATTATGGTTCATTACATTCTTCGCCCGTTTCAATCTGGATCATTTTTGCTAATTTTAGCGTAGAAACAAGTGCGGAACTGTAGTCTAACTGGTTAATTTTTTTACCTAAACTTTGCAATAGAGCACTATAATTATCACTGACAAGGTTCTCTTCTATTTGAGTAAATATTTTTCTGGCCTGCAGGTCATTATTGTTTAGTAGTGTCTTGAGTTGTGATATGAGCTTTTGAATGTCAGCTTGTTGTGAGTCGGTATTCTTGTTGCTTTTTTGTTTGATGTGGTCAGATTGTATAAGTTCCAGAGTATGAATGGAACTCACAGCCTGGGTAAGCTCCTCTTTCAGGATGTCTACCTGACTATTAATATCATTTTCTGCCTGGTTCTCAGTGATGAGTTGTTCAAGACGACTCGCCGCTTGGTGAAGCGACTCGGCAGACAAATTAGCGGCGGTACCCGCAAGACGATGGGTGATTTGGATCGCTGAGCCAGTTCTCCTTGGCCTATAATACTACTTTTTACACCTAATTTTCCTTCGGCAATATCATTAGCAAGCAAGATCAACTTTTTCAAAGGGCGAGTAACAGCAATATTCAGAAATGAAATTAATATAATGATGCAGAGTAAAAAGAACGGTATCATGATTTTTCCAAGGTTCCAGACATCGTCCCATATTTCTGTTTTGGCATAGCGTAAGTCATAAACAAGGTAGAGTGCGCCGGTATAAAGAGGGCGTAGCTCTCCAGCCTGTTTTGTCAAAGTTAGAGGAAAAAAAACAGTAATCGTGTTTCTATCACCACTGACTTGAATGTCGGGTATTTTATTTTTGAGTAATTGGAAAAAGCGATTATTGTCAAAAAAAGGCAGAGTAGCATCAGCATTTTTTCCTTTCCAGGCGAGCTTTGTCGCGTATAAAATACGTCCTTGCTCATCAAGAGCGGCAAGAGCGGTATATTCTAGTTTGACACCGCGTGCGAGTAGCGCCGCTTCGGCGGCGGAAGAATGCTTGCTGCTGACGACGTCCACGACATTGAGTTCTTTTTCCATTTCACGCTGCAAGGTGATCATGTCGAAGGAAACGAATTGCAAGTGATGTTGTATGACTTTTTCTTCATAGACGGTTTGTTCTTCAATGAGCAAAGCTGCGAAAAGCAACATAAAAACGGCGAAAACGATTAATGGTAACCAAAGGCGCAGTGAAATAACTCTCATTCGTTGTCACCCAGAATAAATTGTGCGTCGAATAGATGGTCAACGATAAGAGGTTTTGTTAATAGTTGTTGTTTCACCATGAAGCTGATCAGGTTTGAGGTTGTAATCTGAATGGGTGAAGGTTTGCCTTGAAACAGCGTTTTATTTAGATCCAAGCCGGGCAAAGAAAGTCCGTCGTAAGAGGCAAGGACCTCGGCAGGGGATAATTGTAGTCGTGCAGACATGCGCTGTGTTGCATCTTGTGGGTTGTTTTTCAAATGGTGCAGAGATTTGAAATATCCGGCGAGCAGCAAGTGAATAGATTGAGGCTGCTTTTCTATGCTGTCTTGAAGTGCAACCAGAACATCAACAATGCGGCCAGGAATTAAGCTGCTGTCAAAGAGTTGATGAGCGCCTTGATTGAGCAACCTTGTTCTTGTCGGTTCGTAAGTGACAACAGCGTCTGCTGACAGGTAGCAGTTTTCGTGTTGGTCTACGGGGCAAAAAACCAGCTCTACATCTGCCGGGGTTAATTCTGCGGCAGTAAGCGCGCCATCAAGGAGGATTGCACCCGTGGCGGTATATTCAATGGCTATTTTTTTCCCGGTAATATCTTTGAGTTCTTTGATTTCGGGTTTTGCGAGCAAAACATCACCACCGTTAGAAAAGTCCATTACTAGAATAATGCGCAGATCAATATTGTTATCAATGAGTGTTAAGGTTTCATCCATAGTTAGAGCTGCGGCATCAATAGTGTGATTACGTAAGCTGCGAATGACTTCAGATGCGGAGGTGAATTCGACAAGTTTTATTTGTGTGTCATCGTAGAAACCCAGATCACGAGCCAAAAAAAGAGGTTCGTAGCCTGGCCAGATACCAGAGCCTAAGCGTAATGGAGGTTCAGGTGATGTCGTACAACCAGTAAGGAAAAGCAGACTCACAAACAGCCATAAACAAGACTTCGTTAAATGACGAATATGAGGGGTGTTGCCTGGTGGTGTCGATTTGTGGTTAGCTGACCGATGATTTACCATTATTATAACTGCAGTCTCCTCTGACAGGGGGCAATAAATGGTGAATATCAGAGTTCAATTATAGCTCAAAATTTAAGTAAGGTATCGTCAAATAATAAATTGACAGTTTTGGCTGTGCAAACAGTTTGATTGTGTAATAAGGGATGGGCAAAAATTAAAATACCAATATCATGTAAGATTTTTGCTGGTAGTTTTTATCCTAGAAAAACGCCATAGATATATCGTGGATTAATTGCATTTTCTAGGTTTATTGAGCCGTAGATGCTGAGAGTCTTTTTTGTGATAGTTTACCGATGACGGCGTCCAGCGCACGGTCTAATAAGGGTACGTTATCGATAATGAGTGCTTTATTGTCGATGAATAGTTTTGCCATGTCGCGTTGACTGCGGTCGGAAACGACTTTGAAACGGCGATTAACAAACGTGTAGCTGTCAAAATAATCATCTTTCCAAACGAGTTTTCCTCGGACTTTACTGTTGTCTTCTTTTTCAAACTCCACCCATGTTCCTATTGCTATTTCGGAAACCATGCGCATTGCATTCATCAACTGACTATTTTCGGCGGGGGGTGTTGTTTCTTTTTGATTTTTATTTTGATTTAATTCGAGTTGTTCTATTGTTTGTTCCAAGGTGTTTTTATGTTTTAAATTAGGTGATGCTTTTAAACTTGCGACATGAAGTAGAGTTAAGGCTTCCAGGAAAGTGTCCAGCTCTTCTTGGTTCGTTTCGCTTAGATTAAGTTTGTTTGTAATATTATTAACAAGTTGAGGGATAAGTACGGTTAACAGTTTTCGTTCTGTTGGGTCAATTTTGGGTTGAATACTCCATAATAATTCATCCATAACTTCGATGCTTTCTTGCCACTCAATATCATCATTTTCTGCTGTGGCAGATCTCACAGTACATAACACTTCAGACCATCGAAAACGAAGAAAGTGATTAATTATAGAGGGCGGAGAATTTTTTGATATTCGATTTTCGATCAGTGTTTTTACTTCCGCTTTGATAGTTTCAAGGTGCTGCTGAGCGTGTTGTTCTTGTATCTCATTCTGAGAAATAAAATCACAAAACTCTGCCAATATGGACTCAAATAAAGCGACATCATTGTCAAACTCAGTGAGTATACGATGTATCGTAGTTTGAATCTGTTGATAGACAAGATCATCCTGAGAAGATTCGTTTTTACTCCAGCCCATGCCGGCTTTTGCTAGTTCGTTAAGTAACCTGCGTGCCGGGTGCGTATTTTTACTAAAAAATTGTTTATCAATAATGGAAACTTTAAGCATCGGTATTTGCAAGCGAGCTAACATTGCCTTCATTTCGATATCTAAACTGGGGTCATCCAGAATGAACTCAAATAACATTTCAATAATGTTAATGGTATCTTTATTATCTTGATTAAGGGTTGGGCTAGTATCACCATCTTGATGGATATTAATAAGCTGCTGCTTAATGGCACCTTGTATTGTTGTGGCATCTAAAATGATAGGTTTATTGTTGTAGACCTGTGTTTCAGGCTGATTTTGTAAGGCAGACAATGCGGTCATTATAGACGGTAGAGTGATCTCCCGATTATGCTGTTGTGTTGATAACGCTTCCCTTGCTGTTTCTGTAACTACACCATTTTCCCAATTGGAAAGTAGTGATTGCAATTGTTTGAATGTTTCATTGTGTTGATGAGAGCTTTCGGTGATGTTATCAGGCTCATCTAAACAAGATTCCTCTAGGAATTCGGTATCGTTTTCTTTATTTATTTGCTTTGCTGAAGCGGGCCTGACAATATTGTTTTTAATAACGGGTAAAATATTGGCGGAGATGAATGTCTGATTTATTTCATTGTAGAGTTCTGGCATACCGGACAGTACAAAACGGTCAAATAATTTGAATATGATAAGACGTATTTCAATGGTAGTTTCATCTTCAAAAACAGATATTGCATCTCTGAACGCATAGCATAAGCGCGCTAAGCCCAGAGGATGTTCGTCTATGGTAAAGCGATCGGTGGATAACAAAAAATTAAATCTTTGAGCGAGCGCGTAGAGTTCTCTGTGTGCCTTGGTTCGTGCTTTTTCTACCATGTTAGTAATGGCGAGGTTTTGCTCAAGCTCGTCATTATTTAATAAGTCGAGTTCTGATAACGGCTCAAGAAGATCGGGAGTGGTAATGCCAGCAGGTGACAATGTGCTCATCGGCACCATCATGCCATTGTTAAACGTGGCATCAACATAGTTTTTATAGTTTTTTTCTATCGTTTCTCGGCGTAATCGGACAATACGCATAGCATCAAAATAGGCAACTTGTTTGTCATTGGTTTCAGCTTTTTCTGCAAGTTCGAACAGAAAATCATCAACGTTACTGAACATTTTCTTAATGAGTATGTTCAATTTATTGTCCGTGATACGCTTAATATCACGAACAACTTGAGCACTTAATGTCGTTTGTGCAACAGCCCCGTCATTTGATGTGGGGTTATATTTACTATCCAGCGATACAATATTGGATTGGCTCATCGTTAATCACTTCTTGTTATCATGTTTTAGAAGTGTAGATGATGAGCTCGGTTTTTATTGTGACCGACTAGACAAACGGCCTGTGCTGCGCATCACGTTTTACGTTAACGTTTATAACCCGTTATTAATATGAATGGGCTGGGAGGGTCCATTTGTCGGCATTTAATGTCGACGAAACCGACGTTCTTCATAAATACTTCCATTTCTGTTGTTGAATAAGATGAGCCACCGATGGTATTGATGACTTGATTAACACCAATTAACGCTGCGAGTTCAGGGCCATTTTTCTCTGCGTTGAGCAGTTGTTCTTGAATCATGATGATGCCATTTTTGTTCATCGAATGATAACATTTTTGCAATAAACTTTTAAGATTCTCAGGTGATTCCTGATTGGTCATTGAAGACAACAGCATGGCATCGTTATTATTGCCCAGACTATCAGTATTGTAATCGCCTGGGCGTAATTCTACTCGGCTTGCCATATTGTATTCGGCGACGATCTCAGCGGCGATTTCGAGGTTCTGCTCCCTATCCATGGCAACGGCATTTAATCCCTCATAGCGCTTGCAAAACATCACAGCGAAAGTTGAGGGGCCGCAACCTACATCCATGAGTTGTTTTTTCCCCGATAAGTCGACCATGCTCGTAAGTACACCCGCTTGAGATAAAGCACGGTTGTGCATGCCCATCATGTAGTCGCGAGTTTCTTTATCGCTATACGTTTGATGCATGAGTGCCGAAGGTTTACCGCTTTTTACCGTGTTGTAGAGGCCGCCCCATGCTTCGTACCAGTTTTCGAACATATAGACAATGCCGCCTTGGTAATATTTGCTTGAAGTGGTGAGGAAGGTTTTGCCAAATTCATTGTTACGAAAGACATCATCTGTGCGGTCTAAAAAATCGAAGGAGACCAAAGCACTTAAAAGAGCACCCAGGCAGCGTTTATCGGACTCGGTTTCTTTAGCCAAGGTATCCAGATCTTTTTCGCCATCGCCTAAAATATTGAAAATATCTAATCTATTAGCAGCATGCAGCGCGCAGGAATGCCAATAAGCGGAAGCCACTTGCATCACTTTCATTGGATCCATACCATCAGGCAGCCCCCAACTGTCCCCACTGTTGTTTTCTTTCCATGAATCAGACATTGATAACCTCGTAAGTTTGTATGAACCTAAAAAAATCAGTTGAACCTTGGTTTAAATATCTTCACTGTTGTGTCGTAGGCGCACAATAAAGATATGATTGCTTTTTATTCGATAAAAAATAATGTGTTTTTGATGTTTATGTCGAAAGAGACCTTTTGAAATGTCATTTTCAGGCCGACCAATAATATTGATTTTCGGATATTAATAAAAAACAATCTTCCAGCGATTGCGTATATTTATCCGCTTGGTGTTCACCGTGGTTTTCATAGGTGTATTTGTATATATTTTTAAAATCTTCATCGGCTTTTTTAGACAGTTTATAAACCATTTTTCAATTCTTGCTTGGCCTCCAGTGCTATTTCTTTTAATGTGTGGTTACTTTCTCCGCTTGCATCCCCTTCGGCAATTGCCAGTTTTAAGGCATCCACTTTTTGTTCATGTTCTTCAAGTAAACGCATCCCAGCTCGTATGGCTTCGCTTTTTGACTCAAAGCGTCCTTCATTGATTTTGGTCGCGATAAAACCCTCAAAATGGTCACCTAATGTAACGCTTGTATTTCTAGGTATGATATAGCCTCATATCGTTGGTGTGTATTGATAATTAATACATTGTATAGGCAAAATGTCAAGAAGAGAGAGTGAAGCACTGTAGGTAATTCTGTCTGATTTTTTCAGAGATAGGATTAATCCAGATGTATGGTCTTTTTTACGTTGCAAGTTTAAGTTAGGTTACCTACTTAACTATGGCATAGCTCTGCTAATTTCTAGCCCGGATGTCTTAATAGAATTCACACAATTTGCTAGTTAGTCTAACCCTAATTTTTTTAATTTGTAGCGCATTGCTCGATAGGTAATACCTAAGAGTTTAGCGGCAGCGGTTCTATTTTGATTGGTTTGCTTTAAGGCATTTACAATTGCGTCTTTTTCAATCGAGTTGAGAAAAGGTTCTAAGGCCGTGTCTCCTGTTTGTTCGGTGGATGGAAGAAGGTCGGGGGGTGTGTTCGGTGTTTCTGGAAGGTGGAGATCGTCTTCCTGAATGGTGCTGTTTTCGCACAATGTTGTGGCGCGTTCTAAAATGTTTTCTAATTCTCGCACATTTCCAGGAAAAGAATAATTCTCAAGTGTTTTAAGTGCCGTGTTGCTGAAAACGTGATCTGAGGATGGGTTTTGCTGTATTAGTTTATTTAGAATGTGTTGTGCTAATAGTGGTATATCCTCAGGTCTTTCTCTAAGGCTGGGTAATTTAAGTTCAATAACATTAATTCTGTAGAAAAGATCCTGGCGAAATGAACCCTCTTTAATAAGAGAGCTGAGGTTTTTATGCGTTGCACTTAATATTCTTACGTCTATAAGTGTTTCTGTTTGAGCGCCCACAGGCCGAACCGCTTTTTCTTGAATGGCTCTTAGTAGCTTGACCTGAAGGTGTAGTGGTAGATCTGCGACTTCATCGAGAAAAAGTGTGCCTTGATTAGCTGCTTGAAATAATCCCTCTTTATTGGTTGTAGCTCCAGTAAAGCTTCCTTTCAGGTGTCCAAAAAATTCGCTTTCAATAAGATCTTCGGGTATGGCTCCGCAGTTTACAGGAATAAAAGGGTGTTCAGCGCGAGGGCCGTTGTCGTGGATAAGTCGCGCAACCAGCTCTTTACCTGTGCCCGATTCACCGCTGATATAGACGGGAGCCTGGCTGCGTGCAAGTTTGATGATTTTTTCACGCACGGCTTTGATGGGCGTAGAATTACCCAAAAGAATTTTTTCAAGTTGAGATGTTTTTTGTTTATTGGTTGTTGGTGTTTTGAGTTTGAGTGCGCTGGATACGAGATTGCGCAGTGTACTCAGATCGACAGGTTTAGAGATAAAATCAAAGGCCCCTGCTTTAAGTGCCTCTATGGCAGATTCCATATTGCCATGCGCGGTGATAATGGCGATGGGGAGTTGGCTGTGGTGCTGGTGTAGATGCCGTACAAAATCAATACCATTACCATCGGGTAATTTCATATCGCATAAACATAAATCAAATGTTTGTTCATCGATATATTGTTTGGCTTGCTCAAGGTTTTCAGCCGTGACACTGTCTATGTTCATGGGTTGCAGCGTGATTTGTAGTAACTCACAAATGTCAGGTTCATCGTCAATTATGAGAGCCTTATATTTGCTCATTATTCATTTACTCCTATCCGTCTTGTATCGCTGAAGGTGATACGAAAGCCATGATTTTTTTCACTTATATAGTTTAGGTGAGCTTGGTTGCTTTCGCACAACTCTCTTGCTATATAGAGTCCTAAGCCGGTTCCTTTGGCGTTGGTTGTGAAGAAAGGTTCGAATATTTGTTCCTTGAGTTTTTCATTTACGCCAGCGCCAAAGTCTATGATTATCAGATAGGGTATAAATGTTTCGTTAATTTGGCCAATTTCAATCTCTAATTTTACGCCATCAGGTCGGGTTTTGGTATATTGAAGTGCGTTTTGGCATAAATTCCATACTACTTGATGTAATTGGCTGGGATCAAAAAAGACAGTGGTCTTTTTTGCTTTGTTGGTAATGAGTATTTCGAGTCGTGGAAGTTTCTGAGTGAGTCTAAATTCTTCTATGAATGAAGAAACCCAGGTGCTCAGCAGCAACTTTTCAGGCTTTGATTGTTCTCTCCTGCTGATTTGTAAAATATTTTCAATAATCGTGTTCATTCGTTTTGAATGATTGCTGATGATCTCGATGAGTCGGTTTTCATTCTGGTCTAGCTGAGTTGATTCGGCGAGTAATTGCCCCGCATGGCTGATTGCACCCAGTGGATTTCTGATCTCGTGGGCGATGCTTGCGGTGAGTCGTCCAAGTGATGCAAGCTTCAAGTCTTGTGCTTTTTGTGCCATGGCTGACGTGTCTTCAAGGAAAATTAACAGGCCAGCAGAACGGTCTGTGCCAAGCCGGGCAAATCGCGGCATAATCATGGTTGTCGCTATTTGAGAATGGAACAACTGACTCTGATGGTGAGGTGAATGCAGCCAGGATTGGAGTTGTTGACTGAGTTCAGGCGACAGCTTATGCAAGGGCTGTTTGTGCGGCGCTTCTGGTTTACCCAATAGCTGCCACGCTGATTCGTTGATGAGCCTTAATCGATTGTTTTGATCAACGACGACAATGCCCGTTTGCATTCTTTGAATGATGTATTCAGTCAATTGTTCCATATTGGCCAGGTCTACACCGCGTTGTGTAGCCAATGCTTCACTTTCTCGTATGCGTCGGGCTAACAATTGAGATGTGCTGGCAGTAAGGAACAGAATGGCACCGATAAGGCCTGCTTGAGTGAAGCTGGTATTAAGTGACGGGTTATAGAGCATGCTATACGATTGCTCCAGAAGCAAAAACAGGGTCGCAATAGCGGCAAGTAAGATTGCACTTTTTCTAGCGATTAAGAGGCTTCCACCGGCAATAGCGATAATGAGGAGGATGGCAATGCCACTTTGCAAACCACCGCTGGCATGCATTAATAGTGTTATTGCGATGATATCAATAATGACATGGAGATAGACTTGAATAAGAAAAGAAGGTCTACGCCAGTGAATAGAAAAAAAAGCGACGATGCTGGTGATAAGATACAAAACACTCATTACTAAAAAGAGCGACGGGTTGTGTTCGCCTAGTATTTGTGGCCCGGTGCCGATTAGAATGATGATCAGGAAAAAACTGGATAATACTGCGCGATAAGTATTCAGGTAAAGCAGAGGCTGCCAGCTTTGCGCTTGGTTGTTCAGGGCCGGTGGTGCAGTGGTCCGGGGTTTTTTATGAGGCGTATATTCCATGAAGTAGATTGATCAGCCCTTGTTTGCGGTCACTACCAGCAGTGTTCGGTCATCTTCTGTCGTTTGGTTTTCGCAAAAGTCAGAGAATGTCTCCTCTATTTTTATTTTGATTTGGGTGCCAAAGATACCAACAACCCTTTCTTTTATCATTTTTGTTGGGAGCAAAGAAAATTTTGTAATTTGTCTGCAAGGCCATCTACAGCGGCCTGATAGAGTTCTTTTCCTATGTCCTTATTTGCCAGGGCGGGATTGGAGCCGATGCGTCCATCCGGAAACTTGTTACGGAAATCTGTTGCATCATAAAAGGGACCTGATGGTGCGATGGTGGGTGAAAGTTGGGTCTGGTTCTGGCTTTCGGGATAAGCGTACCAAGTCAGTGATACTTCCGATGGGGTGGCGTGTCCGCCTTCCGCCGCGCCAAAATGAGTTTTGGCTAATTGAAACACCTCGGTGATGGTCCACCAGTTGATCACTTTACAGTAAACTTCCAATCTGTCTTTGTTGTTTTGAGTGTAAAACTCTGCAAAAGCAGCGTTGACGGTAGGCACATTGCCGCCATGGCCGTTAATGAAAAATAGATGTTTGAATCCGTGGTGGCTTAAAGAGCAAATAATGTCTGTGATCATGGCAATGAGAGTAGAAGGGCGTAGCGTCATAGAGCCTGGAAAATTCATATGATGTTGAGCCATGCCAATGCCTATGGTTGGGGCAACCAGGGTTTTGGTTTTCTCCCCGACTCCGTGAGCAATTTTTTCTGCGCATATTGCGTCAGTACCAATGAGACCGTTAGGCCCATGTTGCTCGGTCGAACCAATAGGTATGATGATGCTGGAGTTTGTCTTTAAGTAATCTTCGACTTCGGGCCAAGTGCTGAGGTGTAATAGCATAACGATCCTTGTGCTCTAGCAGGTGAACCTACTGTAGGAAGTGTCAATATCGGCGATTAATTGAAAAATGTGTGAGCTCTATCATAGCTTCCTTATAAGGCGTGTCGGGGATGATGGCTAATGCCTTGATTGCCAGTTGGGCTTCATTTTTGGCACAGTCCGTTGTGTATTGCAAAGCATCTGTCGTTAGTATAGCTTCTTTTACCGCCTCAATATGTTCGAGCCCTCCTTTTTCGATGGCATGGCGAACGGTCTGCTTTTGCGAGGCTGTGCCCGTTTGCATAACACGAATAAGGGGGAGGGTGGGTTTGCCTTCGGCCAAGTCATCCCCAATATTTTTGCCGGTTTCCTCTGGAGAGGCATTATAATCGAGAGCATCATCAATGAGTTGGAATGCCGTACCTAAGTGCATACCGTAAGTTGCTAATGCATTTTCTTCTTCTTGCGGTTTGTGGCTGATGATTGCGCCAAGTTGAGCGGCGGCAGCAAATAACTTAGCCGTTTTCGAGTGGATAACGTGCAAATAACGTTCTTCAGTGGTATCTGCATCATGGCAGTTTAATAACTGCATGACTTCTCCTGCTGCGATGGTGTTAGTGGCTTCGGCCAGGATATCCATAACTCGCATATTCTTGATTTCGACCATCATCTGGAAGGCGCGTGAATAGAGAAAATCACCAACCAGTACGCTGGCTTCATTGCCCCAAACGGCATTTGCGGTTTCTTTGCCCCGACGCAGTTCGGAAGCGTCAACGACATCATCGTGGAGCAGTGTGGCCGTGTGGATGAACTCAACAATTGCAGCCAGCGTGTGATGATGCGTACCTTGGTAACCACATGCACCACTGCCTAATAGTACCAATGCTGGGCGTAATCTTTTGCCGCCACTATTAATGATATATAGAGCTACCTGATTGATGAGGGCGACATCGGATTGAAGGCGCTTGGCGATAAGTTGATTAACGGCAGACATGTCGTTAGCCGTAAGCGCGTTGATTTTATCTAAGTCCATGTATATATTGTTGTTTTATGATGGGTGTCACTCAGTAAGCTCTATGCTAACGGTCTGCGGCGTAGTTTTCAATACTATTATCGCTTGATTTAATTTGTTGTGGTTAAATGTATCAGAAAACTTGTTTGACCTAGTGGGGATTTTTGGATATGATGCGCCTCTTGCGTGAACGCTGTTAGGTCTGTTCGTTGTTTAGATTTTAGTGGGTCGTACTAAAATCAGTATTTTGGAGAATTTGGGATGTATGCCGTAATTGTCACTGGCGGAAAACAATATCGTGTCAGCGAAGGGGATACCATAAAAGTTGAGAAATTGGCAGTTGATGAAGGTGCTGCGATTGAACTCGATAATGTGTTATTAGTTGCTAACGGTGAAGATGTTAAAGTAGGCGCGCCTTATGTGGAAGGTGGCAAAGTTGAAGTGATAGTGAAGTCTCATGGTCGTGGCAAAAAAGTGAAAATCGTTAAGTTTCGTCGCCGTAAGCACTCGCGAAGCCAAATGGGCCATCGTCAGTACTATACTGAGATAGAGATCAAATCAATAGCGAGTTAATTTGCTGTATATAGTTTTGTAACCGTTCAGAGGTCTTCTGAAAATCGTCAGTTCAAGGCGAAAAATATGAATTTACAAGTGTAAATGATTATTTTTTAATGCAGAAATGGCGGGTTTTAGGAGGTCTCTGAACGGTTACATCGAATTTATTTTTAAAGTGGAGTCGATTCATGGCACATAAGAAAGCAGGCGGAAGTACTCGTAACGGCCGTGATTCGGAATCTAAGCGCTTAGGTGTGAAGCGTTATGGAGGCCAAGAAGTTGCCGCAGGTAGTATTCTTGTTCGTCAACGTGGTACTCAGTTCCATCCTGGTGTTAATGTAGGTTGTGGTCGTGACCATACTCTATACGCCAAAGCAGATGGCGTAGTGTTGTTTGAGGTTAAAGGCGCCAATAGACGTAAGCAGGTCAGCATAGTGACTGCATAGCAGTGGCAGAGTAGACTTGGTTTTGTTTATTCAAAAACCCCGCTCAGGCGGGGTTTTTTGTGTGTGGCGATTAAGCGGTGGTCAAATTATTAGGTTGAAGTATGAAGTTTGTTGATGAGGCGACAATTCGAGTTGCTGCGGGTGATGGCGGGAACGGTTGTCTTGGTTTTCGCCGAGAAAAATATGTTCCATTTGGTGGCCCAGACGGTGGCGATGGCGGCGATGGCGGTAGTGTCTACATTATTGGTGATGAAAACCTGAATACCCTCGTCGATTTTCGTCATAGTCGTCGTTTTAATGCGGAGCGTGGTCATAATGGTGGCGGTAGTGATTGTACCGGTCATGGTGGCGAAGATCTTTACGTTGGGGTGCCCGTTGGTTGCTTGGCCTATGATGATGAAACTGATGAACAAATTGCGGATATTACACAAAATGGTCAGATTGTGTTGGTTGCGCAAGGTGGGTTTCATGGTCTGGGTAATGCCCGTTTTAAAACCAGTACAAATCGTGCGCCAAGAAAAACAACGAATGGTACATCAGGGGATCTACGTACTTTACGGCTTGAATTGAAAGTTCTAGCTGATGTAGGCCTGCTGGGTATGCCTAACGCAGGTAAGTCTACATTGATTCGTGCCGTATCAGCGGCCAAGCCGAAAGTTGCTGATTATCCTTTTACTACCTTGTACCCTAATTTGGGTGTGGTGAGTGTTGCGCCTCACCAGAGTTTTGTGGTGGCTGATATTCCCGGGCTGATTGAAGGAGCTGCGGATGGTGCGGGCTTGGGTGTCCGTTTCTTAAAACATCTTGCGCGCACACAATTAATTTTACATCTGATTGATGTTGCCCCTTGTGACGGGATAACGGATCCCGTTGACGAGGCGGTAATGATTGTTAAGGAATTGGAAAAATTCAGTGCCGATTTGGCGGGTAAGAAACGTTGGTTGGTATTGAATAAAATTGATTTGTTAAGCTCGGAAGAACAAGAAGATTACTGTGCTGATATTGTCTCTCGATTGCAATGGCAAGGCCCTGTCTTTAAAGTGTCGTCTCTTGCGAAAGACGGTACACAGGCTTTGTGTTACGACATTTGGCGTTATTTACAATCTGATCTGGATGGCCCGGATAGCAATGAAGCAGGATAATTACGGTGTTTGATCGCAAAGCATTTTCCAGCGTGCGCCGTATTGTAGTTAAGGTGGGGAGCTCGCTGGTTACCGATCAGGGGCGCGGCTTAGATCTCGCGCAAATTGATTCGTGGGCTGCTCAATTGGCATGGTTGCGTCAACAGGGTGTGGACGTGGTTTTGGTTTCATCTGGCGCTGTTGCTGAGGGGATGGCCCGTTTAGGGATGTCGGAAAGGCCTCATGCGCTCAATATTCAGCAAGCGGCGGCGGCGGTGGGTCAAGCGGGATTGGCACAGGCTTACGAGTCGGCTTTTCAGGCGCATCAATTACGTACCGCGCAAGTCTTATTGACGCACGAGGATTTATCGGATCGTCAGCGATATTTGAATGCAAGAAGTACCTTGCAGGCTTTATTGGCATTGGATGTTATTCCCATTATTAACGAAAATGACACTGTTGCGGTTGATGAAATTCGCTTTGGTGATAACGATACCCTGGCCGCGATGGTAGCAAATTTGTTGGCCGTTGAGTTGTTGGTGATTTTGACGGATCAACCGGGCATGTATAACAAAGATCCCCGTTCTCATGCTGATGCAGTTTTGATTGAGCAAGCTGCAGCGGGCGATCCTACGATGGAGGCGATGGCCTCTGGCGGAGGTGTGGGTCGTTTAGGGAGTGGCGGCATGGTAACGAAAGTTCGAGCGGCAAACCGTGCAGCACGATCAGGTACGGTGAGCGTTATTGCCTCAGGGGCACAACCGGATATATTAAAAAAAATATTTAGTGGTGAACAACAAGGTACGCTAATTTATCCGGATAAAGCACCGCTGGATGCACGCAAGCAGTGGTTGGCTACGCGCCTACCGGTGATGACAGGTCGATTGATTGTTGATAAAGGAGCAAGGGATGTTGTTGAGGCTCAAGGGCGAAGCTTGTTGGCTGTAGGTGTTGTTGAGGTGGCTGGGGAGTTTTGTCGAGGTGATATGGTGATATGTATGGATATTGCTGGAGTGGAGGTGGCGCGAGGTCTGGTTAATTACAGTGCTGACGAGGCGCGTAAAATCATGGGGCAGACGAGCGATAAAATAGAGAAAATATTAGGTTATGTTGATGAGTCAGAGCTGATTCACCGTGATAATCTGGTGGTGATGGGTTAATATTTTCGGAGCACAAAAAAGCCGGTTTTTTTTGTGCTTATTTGTTAGTGCTTTGTTGTAACTTAATTTAACGTGTTTAAATTTTGCTTCAGAAGAAGGCGTTGTCGCACGGAAAGAGGGCGCAGCCCAAGAGCGACTTTGTCGCTGCGCTCGGGCGCATATAGGAATGTAACCGATGGAGTACGAAAACAACGCAGATCTGGAGAAAAAGATGAGTGCGCTGAGTAGTTACAATGCTTTTTAGAGTGCTAGCAATCTTTTATTCAAACGGTTTTTGTATCGTGCAGCTGTATTCTTGTGGATCAGCCCTTTCCCCGCCATTTTATCGATCACAGGTGTTGCATCTTTGTAAGCTTGGGTGGCTGTTTCTTTATCTCCGACCGCTAAAGCCGAGCGAAGTTTTTTGATCGCGGTGCGCATGGTCGAGCGTGCAGACATGTTACGTGCGCGTCGGCCGATTGCTTGGCGCGCGCGTTTTCGTGCTTGTGCTGAATTGGCCAAAGCCGTTCTCCTACAGTCAATCTAAATTAAGCAAGGAAATATAACCGGTTTGTTCTACTTTTTCAATAGTTAGTGCTCATTATTTGGTTCCAATATTGATGTTTGGATAAAGTGTATACGGCGCGTACTCATTAGTGAGTTTTGAATTTTTAAAAAGACTTATGAAAAATTAATGACTTACGGTAGAATAGATTTTTTTATTTAGCCTCAGGAGCTTGTTCGGGAATGGTGATCATCGCAAGGGCAATCTCCCAAATAAATCAGGTCACGTAGATTATGTCTGGGAAGACGTTGCTGAAGTCTGCTTCAGCAGTGAGTAGCATGACCTTACTGTCACGTATCCTTGGTTTTATCAGGGATATGGTCATTGCGCGAATTTTTGGAGCAGGTGCAGAGGCTGATGCATTTTTTGTGGCTTTCAAAATCCCCAATTTTATGCGTCGCCTTTTTGCTGAAGGTGCTTTTTCTTTGGCTTTTGTCCCGGTTTTGTCTGAATATAAAGCGCAGCGCTCTCACGAAGAAGTACGGCAGTTTACTGCGAAAATAGCGGGGACATTGGGAGGCATACTGCTCATTGTGACGCTGATAGGTGTGTTTGCCGCTGCGTCATTGGTTGCCCTTTTTGCGCCTGGTTTTTTGGATGATCCGGAAAAATATCAGCTCACTGTAGAAATGTTACGGTTAACGTTTCCCTATCTGTTTTTTATCTCCCTGGTCGCATTTGCGGGTGGTATCTTAAACAGTTATGGCCATTTTGCTGCCCCGGCATTTACCCCGGTTTTACTGAATATATGTTTAATCAGCGCAGCTTTGGGTTTGGCTCCTTTATTAGATGTGCCCATTGTCGCATTGGCGTGGGGCGTGCTGTTGGCAGGCATTGTTCAGCTTTTGTTTCAGTTGCCTTTTTTGTTGCGGCTGAAATTGTTATCACGTCCTCGCTGGGGCTGGCGTGATAGCGGGGTGCGGCGCGTTCTTAAGCTGATGATTCCGGCGATACTGGGATCCTCTGTGGCGCAAATCAATTTATTGCTGGACACGGTCATCGCCTCTTTTTTAATAACGGGAAGTGTTTCCTGGCTTTATTATGCGGATCGCATGGTAGAGTTTCCCTTGGGCATTTTGGGAATCGCATTAGCCACTGTGATTTTGCCCAGTTTATCTCGGAAACACGCCGAATCTTCACCGGAAGAATTCAGTCGAACTCTAGATTGGGCGTTGCGCTGGGCTTTGTTGGTGGGTATGCCCGCGACGGTAGGTCTTTTTTTGTTAGCGCAACCTATCCTGACAACCTTGTTTCATTATGGAAATTTTCGAGACCTTGATGTGATTATGGCCGGTTACAGTCTGATGGCTTATGCTATTGGTTTGATGGCCTTTATTTTTGTTAAAGTTCTCGCGCCTGGGTTTTACGCAAGGCAGGATATGCGCACACCAGTACGAATTGCGATCATCTCCATGATTGCGAACATGGTGCTGAATATTATTTTTGTGGTGCCGATGGTCTGGATGGATGCCACGGCCCCTCATGTTGGTTTAGCAATGGCGACCTCAATCGCATCGTTTATTAATGCCGGGATGCTCTATTTGGCCTTAAAACGATCCGGTGTATATGTGCCCCTGCCGGGTTGGTTTCGTTTGATCACCCAGGTTGTGATCGCCAATTCAATCATGGCGGGCGTGTTATTATTAATCACGGCCGATTTAAGCGCCTGGTTGCTTTGGAGTGGGTGGGAGCGTGTCGTGCAATTAATAATTGCAATTGCAGCAGGTGGATCAGCCTATATAATAGGCCTGTTGATTTCAGGGGTGGGTCCGTCTCAGATCAAAGCGTTAACGCATCGACAATAATAATTACTTAGCGAGTCTTTACCACAAATGAAAGTAATACGCGGCATTGCCAATTTGCCTGGTGAACATCGCGGTTGTGTGGCGACTATTGGTAACTTCGATGGTGTGCATTTAGGACATCAGACTGTATTGGGGCAGCTGGCAGAAAAAGCAGCGGCATTAGAACTGCCCATGGTTGTTGTTCTATTTGAGCCTCAAGCGCAAGAATTTTTTGCCCCCGATAAAGCGCCGTCACGGTTGAGTCGATTCCGGGAAAAAATACAAGTATTACGTCGGTTTTCGGTAGATCAGGTGTTGTGTTTACGATTTAGTCGTCAACTGGCTTCGCTCAGCCCGGATGATTTTATTCAGCGAATACTCATTGATGGTTTGCGGGTACGGTATCTCGTGGTAGGTGATGATTTCAGATTTGGTTTTAAACGACAAGGTGATTTTAATACCTTGCTCAAAGCGGGTGAAACATCGGGGTTTCAGGTCGCTCGAATGCCCAGTTTCCATGCGGATGGAGTGCGAATCAGCAGCACTCTTATTCGCCAAGCCTTAAAAGAAGGCGAAATGAACGTAGCCGAACAATTGTTAGGCCATCCGTACCGGATGTCAGGTCGCGTTGTGTATGGTGAAGGGCGAGGTCGAACCATAGGCTTCCCGACAGCGAATATTCGTATGCACCGAATCGCAGTGGCTCTGCATGGTGTTTTTGTGGTTGCGGTGTTTGGCTTGCTTCCCGAACCTATATATGGTGTTGCTAATATTGGCCATCGCCCGACCGTTAATGGCACAGAGACGTTACTGGAAGTCCACTTGTTTGACTATGATAAAGAGATCTACGGTCGATATTTACAGGTTGATTTTTTACACAAACTAAGAGGTGAAACGCGTTTCCCTTCTTTTTCAGCACTTAAAAAACAAATTGATACAGACTGTCTTATGGCAAAGCAATTTTTACAACAGACGGTTCGTTAGATTTATTATTAACAAATAACGTAACTACACTCAGCGAGTAGCCAAAACTGATAGTAACTGCTCAGTTACCAAATAACAGGATTTTTTCGGTGTCCAACTACAAAGATACACTTAACTTACCCAAAACAGCGTTTCCTATGAAGGGGAATCTTGCTAATCGTGAACCTCAACGTTTGCAAAAGTGGCAGGATCAGGAACTTTATCAAAAAATAAGAGACTTGCGTGCTGGCCAGCCCAAATTTATTTTGCATGATGGCCCACCTTATGCCAATGGCAATATTCATATTGGCCACGCGGTCAACAAAATCTTAAAAGACATTATTGTAAAAGCGAAAACACTGAGTGGTTTTGACGCCCCCTATATTCCAGGTTGGGATTGCCATGGCTTGCCGATTGAATTACAGGTCGAGAAAAAAATAGGCAAAGCCGGAGTGAAGGTTGATCCGCAAACCTTTAGAAAAGCGTGCCGAGACTATGCCCAAAAGCAAGTTAAGGGTCAGAGGGAAGATTTTAAACGCCTGGGTATTTTGGGAGATTGGGAAAATCCGTACTTAACTATGGACTTCCAGTTCGAAGCGGATACGGTGCGCGCCCTGGGTCGTGTTATTAAGGCGGGACATTTACATCAGGGTTCCAAACCTGTTCATTGGTGCGTAGATTGCGGTTCGGCTTTAGCCGAAGCTGAAGTTGAGTATCAAGATAAAGTGTCTCCGGCTATTGATGTTCGTTTCCCCGTGCTTGATGAAGAAACCTTACTGAGTCGAGTCGAGCATGTACCTGGGCATGATGGTCAAGGACCCTTGTCGGTTGTTATCTGGACAACCACACCATGGACGCTTCCGGCGAATCAGGCTGTCGCTTTGAATCCGAAGATTGATTACGTTGTCGTACAATGCGGAGAAGGTGCAGGTAGTGAACGTTTGTTAATAGCCGATGCGCTGTTAAAAGATGTGATGTTTCGTGCGGGAATAGAAACGCATCATGTCATCGCCTATTGTAAAGGTGAAGCATTAGAGGGACTCAAGCTTGGCCATCCGTTTTACGAAAGAGAAGTGCCGGTTATCCTTGGTGATCATGTTACCACCGGTGCGGGTACCGGTGCGGTTCATACGGCACCGGGACATGGGCAAGATGATTATGTTGTGGGGCAGCGTTATCGCTTACCTATAGATAATCCTGTTGACGGCGATGGAAAGTTCCTGGCTTCTACGGCGTTATTTGCAGGACAGCATGTTTTTTCTGCAAATGAGAGTGTCATTGATGTGTTGAAAGCAAAAGGAGCACTGTTGCACGGTGCAGCCTTGAATCATAGCTATCCACATTGTTGGCGACATAAAACCCCCATTATTTTTCGAGCAACGCCTCAGTGGTTTATCAGCATGGACCAAAAGAACCTGCGTGACAGTACACTGGCGGACATAAAATCAGTGCAGTGGTTACCCGATTGGGGGCAGGCGAGAATAGAGGGTATGGTCTCGGGTCGACCCGATTGGTGTATTTCAAGGCAGCGTAGCTGGGGTGTGCCTATCCCTTTGTTCGTGCACAAGGAGACCGGGCAGTTGCATCCTGACACCGAGAATTTGATTGAAACGGTTGCGAAAAAAATTGAGCAAAAAGGAATTGATGCCTGGTTTGATTTGGCCGCTGTTGATCTGCTTGGAGACGAAGCCGAAAAGTATAATAAAACAACCGATACACTGGATGTCTGGTTTGATTCTGGAATAACGCATGTTGCTGTTTTAGAGCAGCGAGAAGGGTTGGCTTGCCCGGCCGATTTATATCTTGAGGGTTCCGATCAGCACCGTGGGTGGTTTCAGTCGTCTTTACTGACTTCAATGTCGGTGCGTGGTGCGCCTCCTTATAAGGCCGTGTTAACGCATGGTTTTGCTGTTGATGCCAAGGGCGAAAAAATGTCCAAATCAAAAGGAAATGTAGTTGCGCCACAAAAAGTGGTGAACGCCTTGGGGGCGGATGTTTTAAGACTATGGGTGGCAGGTACGGACTACAGCGGTGAAATGACC
>UOFO01000145.1_pt1 | contig 26111 bp, 22 predicted proteins | sample 1988801 | NCBI WGS metagenome assembly UOFO01 (sample SAMEA4712195, study PRJEB27164) | hydrothermal vent metagenome | biome: marine basaltic hydrothermal vent biome; feature: marine hydrothermal vent; material: mineral | place: Pacific Ocean | collected 2011-06-14/2011-07-23 | depth 1719 m
AATTATTTTTAGTATAAATAATAACTAAACTATACGCGCAGTTCTGTACGGTAATGTGCTACCTGTTCAGCTATTCATAACCAGCTTAATAAAATTTAAGGCTATTGGCTATGCTTTTAGTCAAGAATTTATCAGGAAGGAATAATCAAATAATTTAGAACATTTCCTGATTATATACGCGTCATCTCCATCTGGCGGATTACTCGCAACGAATGAATGCAGCAATGATTTATAAAACAATAAATTACAAGGTCGACTCAAACCGTTTTACTTACCTGCGAAATCAAAATATTTTTTTCAATATTCGAGTTTTCATGGTGTATAGAAAAATACACGAAGTTTTTTTCATCTATAGCCTCTAAGTCGTTACCACTTTTTTAAGTATTACAGTAGCCAGGGGGGGTAACTTAAGCATAATCGAATAAGGACGTCCGTTGCATTCTCTTTCTTCGGTGTTTAATTCAACTTCGCTGTTGGATACGTTGCTTCCTGCATAACACGCCAAATCGGAGTTAAATATTTCTTTATATGTGCCCTCAGCAGTGACACCCATCATATAGTCTTCACGTGGTATCGGTGTTAGATTAAGAACGATTAACAATGACTCTTCTCCCACTTTACGCATATAACTCAAAATAGAACGCTCATTGTCTACGCAATCTATCCATTCAAAACCTTCCTGGTTAAAATCGTTGCGATAGAGTATCGGAGTGTTGTGATAAAGATGATTTAAGTCTTTAACTAATCGTTGGACACCTTTATGAAATTTATACTCCAGCACATACCAGTCCAACACTCCGGCACTATTCCATTCTATACCTTGAGCAAATTCTGTTCCCATAAACAAAAGTTTCTTACCTGGGTGAGTAAACATATAGGTATACAATAATCTCAAATTCGCAAAACGTTGCCATTCATCACCAGGCATTTTAGTTAACATAGATCCTTTGCCATGCACCACTTCATCATGTGAAAACGGCAACATAAAATTTTCTGTAAATGCATAAAGCATACTGAATGTTAATTCGTTGTGGTGATGTTTGCGGTGTATCGCTTCGTTGCCAATATAAGACAACGTATCGTTCATCCAGCCCATGTTCCACTTTATGTCAAAACCCAAGCCACCCACGTCAACGGGTTGTGTAACCTGCGGCCAGGAGGTTGACTCTTCTGCATAAATCAAGGCCCCAGGGCATTGGCTATGCGTTACTGTATTTAACTGTCGCAGAAAGTCTATAGCTGCCAGATTTTCACGGCCACCAAATTCATTTGGCACCCATTCTGTACGCGAGTAATCTAAATACAGCATGGAGGCGACAGCATCAACACGCAGACCATCAATGTGAAATTCTTCTAACCAATACAAGGCGCTGGACAACAAAAAGTTCTTCACTTCATTTCGTTCATAATTAAAAATATAAGTTGACCAATCCAGGTGTTCTCCCTTGCGCGGATCTTCATGCTCATATAAGGGCGTACCATCAAAACGAGACAGCCCGTGTGCATCTTTTGGGAAATGTGCTGGCACCCAATCCAGAATTACACCAATGCCTTGTTCATGAAGTGTATTGATAAAATAACGAAAGTCGTCGGGGGTACCAAAGCGGCTGGTGGGAGCATAATAACCCGTCACTTGATAGCCCCAGGATAAATCATAAGGGTGCTCTGTAACAGGCAGCAATTCAACAAAACTGAACCCCATCTCTTTTACATAGTCAGCCAAGCGGTGAGCCAATTCACGATAATTCAAGAACTCACCTTCGATACCTCGTTGCCATGAACTGAGATGAACTTCATAAACAGAAATAGGTTGTTGTTGCCAGTCAAACTGAGCTCGTTTTTGCATCCAGCTTTGATCTTGCCATTGAAATAAAGACGGGGCGGTGACAATAGAGGCGGTTTTCGGGCGAAGCTCAAACTGCTGACCATACGGATCTGTTTTTGCTTGTATGCCGCCATGATCACGGCTGCGCACTTCGAATTTATAGAATTGTCCCTGGCCAAGATCAGGAATGAATAGCTCCCATACGCCATAGCCAAGATGAACACGCATAGGATGGCAGCGACCATCCCACCGATTAAAGTCACCAACGACACTAACTCGTTCAGCATTAGGCGCCCAAACTGAAAATAACACGCCACCAATACCATCGACTTCATGAATGCGTGCACCTAATAAACGATAGGCATGCCAATGCTTACCTTCAGAAAACAGGTGCAGATCAAAATCACTAAGTTGAGGTAAATAAGTATACGCATCATGAGCAATATGCTCGCGATGCTCGCTATCTTGCCAAATAAAACGGTAGTGCTGTGGCAACAAACTTGCTTCGCCTCGCCATTCAAAAATATCGGTTCCTTCAATACGCTGCATAGCAAGTTCGCCTTCAGCAATAGAGACCTCTTGAGCATACGGCTTAAATGTTCTGACTACAGTTTCGCCATCTTCTTCTTGATGTCGTCCGAGTACCGAGAATGGATCGTGATGACGGGCTTCTATAATTTTTATAAGATCCTGACTCGACATAGCTTTTCCTGTATCTTAAGTTCACATTAATTACGTACATTTTACACAGAAATATGCAAGACTGTATAATGTCAAGAAAGTTTCAAAGGTAAAAGTTATGCGTACTAAAACTATCTATTGTTTTATTTTAAAGATATTTCTAATCTTGACGCTCTTGCCAGGCTTTACATGGGCCTTTTCAAGCGTGTCACGTGATTTTAATGAACTGGTTACCTTAGCAGATACCATCATCATTGGTACTGTCGTTAAACAGCAAAGTCATTGGGATGATCCGGTTGCCCAAGATTTCATTCACACGGCAATAACGCTCGACAATATCGAAATGTTAAAAGGCGATATAGAGACCAGCACGTATACATTAATTATCGTCGGAGGTGCTATTCCACCTTTTGTAATCAGTATTCCTGGGGCACCTTCGTTTGTGACCAATAAGCGCTATGTTTTATTTATTAAAGATAACAATAAAGTTATCTTTCCCTTAGTCGGCGTTCATGATGGTGTTTTTATTATTGAAGCATCAAAAAATGGAAAGTCTATCGTGAAAAATAATGAAGGCGTTGTAATCACAGAAATTCGTCAGAATAAAGTCGTTACTCAAACCGAAACAAATAAAAGTTTAATAACGGCTCAAAGCTTAAGTTTAGACGGATTCAAACAAGAAATTATGCACCACCTTGGCCATTCAGGTGAAAAAAATGAATAATAAATGGTATTTTCTTTGCATCATGTTTTTTACTGTTTTGCTAACAAAACAGGCTTGGGGCTTTGCCTTTTTTGTAGTTAACGATGATGTTCTGGAAATTAGTGCAACCGGTACACCTGTTATATGGGAAGAGAAAAATGTTGCTATTGGCATCAACATCAATCGCCAACCATTAAAGCAGCAGCTTCTGGACGGAATGCTCCAATGGAATAATACCGGAGCAAACATCACTTTAGTAGAAGGGCAACGCACGGGGTTAGCTTGTGTTCATGGTGACGGTTTGAATAACGTTGAGTTATCACAAAATATCTGTGGTCGAGATTGGGGCGATACACTTGGCATCACCACCTTATCGTCATTAACCTTTGGCGACGCGACCTATCTCACAGAAGCCGACATTTTACTGCGCTCATTCGATAGTGACCCTACGAGAAAATGGGCGGCGAATAGCGATCCGCTTATCGCTGAAAATTTCTATTGTTACCAAAATAATCAAGGGGGGGAAACATGCGACTTTGCTCGCGTTGTTCTGCATGAGCTGGGGCATGCTATAGGACTTAACCATCCCGACGAAATTGAACAAAGTGTAAAAGCGATAATGAACAGCGGTAATACTCAAAACCAAACCGGCAGAATATTAGCGGCGGATGATATTGCCGGAATTCGAACCTTATACCCGAATAATCGCGACGCTATCACTAGAACGGCAGGCTTGGAATCTTTACCCAGTAATAGCGATAACAGCAACGGTGGTGGTGCGATTAACCTTGGGTTGCTGCTCGGCTTGCTCTGCCTCATAAGAAAACGATTTTGGTAACTACTTAGCCTCAATTATTCCAGCAGCCAATTTATAATAATAACCCTGCCATTCCTCGCCAAAACTTACAGTAATATATGTTTTTTCTGATAACGGATAGCTTCCATTTCCTTTTTCCAAATAATCAGATTCAATATCGGGATCGGTCACAAGCAAAATATAGGGGGTATCATTGTAGTCAAATTGGATCTGTACTCTCTTTTTTTCATTATTAAATTCAACACCTTCAGTGCTCACAATAACACTAGCTCCAGAAGGGAAAATAAAAAATAAAGATTGGTTTGATGCGGTAATATTGTCGACAGGCACTCGATCATTTTCACCCTTTTCACTAGAGCATTCATTTTCCCAAAGCGAGTCCGGTGTATCAATAATTTTGGCCAAGTTTTGTGAATACTTCTTTTTTTTTGTCCAATAGTAAGCATCGTCAATGGGGTAATTTTCTTCATGTACCGGATGAGCAACGTGTTCTTTAAAATGTACGCCGATAATATCTAACAGCTCAGGCGTATCTCCATGTTGATAGCGTCTTTCAGACTCTGTTAATTCGTGGCAGTCACTATCGCAGATAGGCCGAATCCATTTACCGACATGACCATCCTCAATTTCTTTTCCCGCAATACAGTGACCCAAGTTTTTTACGGAGCTTGCCAAACAGACAAACTCTTTATAAATTTCCACTTTTTACTCTCCTGATTATGCTATACCGACTTTAATAAAAGGCTTATAAAGTTTAAACCAAAATACGATAAAAAACGGTCAATAACAACACAATTCCTTCCTTTTACAATCGCGGTTATACAAAACATAGCCCCTGTAACACTAAAGTAAAAAACTATTATGCCGCTTATGTACACATTAGATTTTTAGGTCTTTGTGAGAAGAAATATACCCGCTTTATTTGAAGTGTTTGTTTGCTTGCTTTTTAACGTTATCCACTACATGACCAGAGAACCTTGCTCGTCATGAGGTATTGAATGAATGAAAATTAAAAATAAATTAATTATTGGCTCCATTCTGATGGCATTGGTTCCAGTCAGCATTATCAGCGTGACCATTGGCTGGATATCCATCAACAGTAGCCACGATATGCTAGAGGAGCAGGTCAAGGACAGACTCATCTCTGTGCGTGACATGAAAACGGGGGAGATTGAACAGTATTTTGATACACTGAGCAAGCAAGTGCTGACCTTTTCTAATGATCGAATGATTATTGATGCCATGCGAGAATTGAATAAGGCCTTTGGTGATTTTAAGGAAGAGGCGAATCTTGGTAATACCGAGGAGCTACGTGCAGAATTATCTCAGTACTATACCAACGAGTTTGGTGCGCAATATAAAGAGCTTAACCGCGGCAAATCGGCAAACCCCACTTCTTTACTCAATAACCTGGATGCCGACTCTGTAGCTTTCCAGTACGCTTACATCAGCGCAAACCCAAATCCACTGGGTAGCAAAGATGCATTGCAAACCACTAATGATGACTCGAAATATAGTCGTTTACATCAAAAATATCATCCTCATATTCGCGACTTTCTACAAAAGTTTGAGTTTTACGATATCTTCCTGGTAGCTCCTGACAGTGGCGATATTATCTATTCGGTTTTTAAGGAACTGGATTTCACTACCTCCTTGATCAATGGCCCGTATGCTAATTCGGGCATAGCCGAAGCCTTTCTCGATGCCAATAGTGCAAGTAGCACAGAGCATGTTGCGCTGACTGATTTTGCACCCTACATGCCTTCTTATGAAGCGCCGGCTGCATTTATAGCGTCACCTATTTTTGATGGCAATGAAAAAATTGGCGTATTAATTTTCCAAATGCCTATTGATCGTATTAATGCGGTAATGACGCACCATGAGAAATGGGCCGCATCTGGACTTGGTGAATCCGGTGAAACGTATTTGATTGGTAGCGACAATAAAATGCGCAGTATGAGTCGTTTTCTCATAGAGGATAAAAACGGTTATTTGTCATTAATGAAAGAAGTGGGCATGGATAGTGAGACGATTGGACTCATTGATGCCAAAGAAACCAGCATTGGTTTTCAAACCGTTGATACTCAAGGCGTAAGAGCGGCGCTATCTGGAAAAACAGGTTTTGAAATCTTTCCAGATTATCGTAATGTAGCCGTACTCTCCGCATATACACCGCTGAATATCCCAGGGCTAAATTGGGCGCTCATGAGTGAATTGGATGAATCAGAGGCGTTTGCTGCATCAGATCGTTTATCCGCCCTCATCATCCAGACCATTCTTATTTCAGCTGCCGTAATTATAGGCATCGCGGTCGCATGCGGATTGTGGTTTGCTGGCACCATTACTCGACCTATTAGAAAAATGGTAGAAATGATTAAAGATGTTGCTGAGGGTGAAGGTGATCTTACTTCCAGGTTGGATGAAAGTGCGCAAGACGAACTGGGTACCATGTCCCATTGGGTAAACATGTTCATTGCCAAGTTACAAAAAATAATCACCGAAATTAATCGCTTGACTGAGCAGCTTTCAAATACCGCGACAGCGACGGCAACAGCGACCCACCAGGCTCAAGATAATGTAGCTAAACAACAAACGCAAACCGATCAAGTCGCTACGGCTGTTAATAAGATGTCTGCCACCGTCCATGAAGTTGCGCACAATGCAGCAGAAGCGGAAACAGCAGCAAAACAGGCTGATAGTGAATCTGTCCAAGGCGCCGAGGTTGTGACCAATACCATCACCGCAATCAATGAGCTTGCTGCAGAAGTAGAGCGCGCCTCTAAGGTTATTCACGCTCTGGAAACCGGCAGCGCGGATATTGGTAAAGTGGTTGACGTAATCAAAGATATTGCCGAACAAACTAATCTGCTGGCGTTGAATGCGGCCATTGAAGCGGCCCGCGCGGGTGAGCAAGGCCGTGGCTTTGCCGTAGTTGCCGATGAGGTGAGAACACTGGCAAGTCGCACCCAGTCATCCACAGAAGAAATTCAAAAAATGATAGAGAGCTTGCAAACTGAGGCTACACAGGCTGTCAGAGTCATGAGTGAGAGTCAGAAAAAAGCACAAATCGGAGTTGATCACGCGGCTCAGGCAGGACAGTCCTTAGGCGCAATCACAATATCAGTATCAACCATTACGAAAATGAATGCTCAGATCGCCAGCGCCGCTGAAGAACAAAGTGCTGTCTCTGAAGAAATTAATCAAAGCATTATAGATATTAGCCACGTTGCTGATGAAACTGCGAAAGGTGCGCATCAAACTGCACAAAGCAGTGAAGACCTGGCTGCAATGGCCAATCAGCTTCAAGGTTTAGTGCGACAATTTAAAATATAAGGACTTTCTAATGAAACCTAAATTCCAAACGTGAAGGGTATAGATTATGGTAATCCCAACTAAAATCAGGTGTTGTTCTTCTGTTTGAATTTTGTAATCTGACGACGTCCTTTTTTATCAGGGCGTCGGGCTGGGGAAGCATGGTCGGCATTAACGAGTCGTCGCTGTTCCGTCAGGTGCTTCCTTTCTTTTTTGCTGGCGTTGCTTTCTTCGTACATCAACACCGCTTCCGTAGCGGGGCCTCTCCGTCCATTGTTTCGTAAAACAACAATCGTGTACTCATCGACACCGCGACGAATCCTTAATTCATCCGTTATTTTTAATACTCTTGAAGGCTTTGCGCGAACACCATTTAAATGAACTTTTCCACCATTGATCGCTTCAGTGGCTAATGACCGTGTTTTAAAAAACCGAGCAGCCCATAACCATTTATCCAGCCTTAAAGGCTCTAAAGTTTTTATTTTCATCTATACAAAAAAACCCTTAGATTGCGAACAATCTAAGGGCTCATGCCTTAGGATTAATCAGAGGCCAAGACGAGTAACAACTCGTTCAGGCGTTTGATAAAAGTAGCAGGATCTTCTAACTGTCCTCCTTCGCTCAACAAAGCCTGATCAAATAGAATGTTAGCCCAATCAGCAAAACGTGTTTCATCTGCTTCATCCTTAAACTTCAAGACTAAGGGGTGATCAGGGTTAATCTCTAAAATGGGTTTCACATTAGGAACATTTTGGCCTACGTCTTTAAGTAATCGTTCCAGATGGGTGCTCATTTCATGATCTTCAACTACCAAGCAAGCCGGAGAAGTAGTAAGCCGGTTCGTTAAGCGTACTTCTTTAACTTTATCCTCGGTTAATATAGATTTAATCCTAGCTACCAAGTCTTTATTGTTTTCCTGGGCTTTTTCGTTGGCTTCTTTTTCTTCTTTGTCTTCCAGGTCGCCTAAATCTAAATCACCTTTGGCGACGGATTGAAATGATTTACCATCAAAATCAGTTAAATTTCCAGTTAACCACTCATCCACTCTTTCACTTAATAAGACAACCTCTAAGCCTTTTTTGCGGAAAATTTCCAAATGCGGACTGTTTTTGGCTGCGGCAAAACTATCTGCTGTAATATAATAAATTTTGTCCTGACCTTCTTTCATTCGCTCAACATAGTCGGACAAAGAAATATCTTGGGTTTCACTGTCTGTATGCGTTGTAGAAAAACGCAATAATTTCGCAATTTTTTCTTTATTAGCAAAGTCTTCCGCAGGCCCTTCTTTAATAACACGGCCAAACGCATCCCAGAATTGCTGATACTTTTCCTTGTCTTTTTTAGCAATACTTTCGAGCAAGCCTAAAATTCGTTTAATGCAGGCAGCACGAATGCTGTCGATTACTTTATTTTTCTGCAAAATTTCACGTGACACATTAAGTGGCAAGTCATCAGAATCAACGATACCTCGTACAAAGCGCAAATAATTAGGTAACAACTGATCGGCATCATCCATAATGAAAACACGTTTCACATAAAGCTTAAGTCCGTGTTTTTTATCTCTGTCCCAAAGATCAAAAGGTGCCTTGCCTGGAATATAAAGCAATGAGGTGTAGGAATACTTACCTTCTACTTTGTTATGCGCACGAGCCAAGGGGTCTTCCCAGTCATGGCCTACGTGCTTATAAAATTCATTATATTCTTCATCTGTGATGTCTTGTTTGGATCTCGCCCATAATGCCGAGGCACGGTTTACTGTTTCAAATTCAGGCGTTTCATCAGTCGCTGCTGTCTCGCTTTCTTTTGCGTCAACTTCGGAGCCTTCAGTGTCCTCTTTTTCAGCAATGGGCGCAGGGGGTTTATCAGCCAGCATTTCAATGGGAAGCGGTACATGATCGGAATATTTACGTATGATGTTTTGCAGTCTGAACGTCTCTAAAAACTCATCTTCGCTTTCACGTAAGTGTAAAGTAACATCGGTACCACGACTCTCTTTTTCTACAGTTTGAATAACATAATCACCTTCACCGGCAGACTCCCACAAAACACCGTGCTCAGCGCCCACATCAGCACGACGCGTGACGATAGTAACTTTATCAGCAACAATAAATGAAGAATAAAACCCAACACCAAACTGACCAATTAATTGCGTATCCTGAGCTTGATCACCGGTAAGAGAGTCAAGGAACTGTTGAGTGCCAGATTTTGCGATGGTCCCAATGTTTTCAATCACTTCGTGACGGTTCATGCCGATACCATTATCAGAAATCGTAATCGTGCGAGCATCCTTATCAATCGTCACGCGAATGCGAAGTTCAGAATCACTCTCATAGAGGGCATTATCGGTTAACGCTTCAAAACGCAGCTTATCTGCTGCATCTGACGCATTTGAAATCAGTTCTCGGAGAAAAATTTCCTTATTTGAGTAAAGCGAATGAATCATAAGCTTGAGTAATTGCTTTACTTCAGTTTGAAACTGCATGGTTTCCTGGGTCGCTGCGGCACTCATTATTTCGTTATTCTCCTAAAATATTTAGTATTCAATTTTCGATACGGCGGTTTGTATTCTAGCCGTATTATCGCCAAGGCTCATCAAACGTCACGCACTCGATGTATTTCATCGCGCAACAATTCACAAAAAACGCTATTATTGGCATGTCAAATCGTTCAGTTCGTATTGATGAACACGGGAACAAGCTTATAGATGGGTATGGCTAGAGCAAAAAACAAGAGACCATTGAATGAATATTTTACACGTTAAAACCACTGTTTTCACCGATCAGAAACCCGGCACCTCGGGCCTACGTAAAGCGGTAACGGTTTTCCAGCAAATACATTATCTTGAAAATTTTGTTCAAGCCATATTTGCTACCGTAGGACCCGTGACAGGTCAAACCCTGGTACTGGGCGGCGATGGTCGTTTCTATAACCGTGAAGCCATTCAAATAATCATCAAAATGGCTTGTGCCTCAGGTTATCGCCGTATTTTAGTGGGGCAGGGGGGCTTACTTTCTACGCCTGCTGTTTCCTGCGTGATCAGAAAGCATCATGCTAACGGCGGCATCATCCTTTCTGCAAGTCATAATCCAGGCGGACCCAATGGTGATTTTGGCATTAAATACAACATTGATAATGGCGGCCCTGCTCCGGAGCACATCACAGACAGCATTTATGCTCAGAGTAAAGCCCTGTCCGAATACCATATCATCGAACACGCGGATGTAGATATAGACACGTCAGGAAGTCAGTATGTTGGTGATACAGAAATAGTCGTCATCGACCCCGTTGCCGACTATGCCGAACAAATGGCCCAGCTTTTTGACTTCCAAAAGATTCGCACACTTTTTGCTGAGGATTTCAGCATGCGTTTTGATGCCATGCACGCAATCAACGGCCCTTACGCTCGCGAAATTCTCGTCAACCAGCTCGGCGCACCCATTGATACACTGATAAATTGCACGCCCTCGCCTGATTTTGGTAAGGGGCACCCCGATCCCAACCTGACTCATGCCGCCGATTTAGTCAAAATAATGAACGCTGAAGATGCCCCAAACTTTGGCGCAGCCTCAGATGGCGACGGTGATCGCAATATGATATTAGGCAACAATTTCTTTGTGACCCCCAGTGACAGCTTAGCTATTATTGCAGCGAACGCCACATTGGCACCCGGCTATGCCGAAGGCATCAAAGGCATCGCCCGTTCCATGCCAACCAGCCAGGCTCCGGATCGAGTTGCCGCGGTACTGGGTGTCCCTTGTTTTGAAACGCCCACCGGCTGGAAATTTTTTGGTAATCTCCTTGATGCAGACAAAATCACGTTATGCGGAGAAGAAAGCTTTGGTACCGGATCCAATCACATCAGAGAAAAAGACGGTCTATGGGCGGTGTTGTTCTGGCTCAATATTTTAGCCGAACGTAAAGAATCCGTCGAACAAATCGTGAGTGCGCACTGGAAAAAATACGGTCGCAACGTCTACTCCCGTCATGACTACGAAGAAGTAGATACCGATTCAGCCAAGCAGCTCATGTCTAAAATCAAACAACAATTTGATGCGCTTCCGGGGAAAGCTTTCGGCAACTATATCATCGCCTTCAGTGATGATTTTTCTTACACAGACCCTATTGATGGCAGTGTCAGCAATAACCAAGGCATTCGTATTGGTTTTACGGACGGCTCACGCATCATTTTCCGCTTATCCGGCACCGGTACAAAAGGAGCAACATTACGCGTCTATTTGGAACGATTTGAAAATAAAGCAGAAAAACAACAACAAAATGCCCAAATAGCATTAAGCGAACTTATTCAAATAGCCGACCAACTCGCGGGCATAAAACAACACACAGGGCGTGATCGGCCTACGGTTATTACTTAATATGCAGTGTGGGGGATATCTGTGATATTTACGTCATTGATATCGGTTATCGAGATTAACTGAGTAACAGCAGCATCAGTATATTTCAATACTCAAATGAAAGAGTTGCTAATTAGTACTTGGTTCGGTAAAATTCGCTGTTTTTCTCCTTGCCTTACCGCTTTCTTCTTTAGCGGGGGGCTATTATAACCCGTAGGGAGTGCTTGAATGAGGCATTACGAGATTGTATTTTTAGTTCATCCTGATCAAAGCGAGCAGGTTACTGCTATGGTTGAACGCTACCGTGGAATTATCGAAGCTGAAGAAGGTGGTGCCGTGCATCGCTTTGAAGATTGGGGCCGTAGGCAACTGGCTTATCCTATTAATAAAATGCACAAAGCACATTATGTTTTAATGAATATAGAGTGCGGCCAAGATGTCATTGATGAATTAGCGAGTATTTTTCGCTTCAATGATGCGGTTATCCGACACCTTATATTGACACAAAGTGCCGCAGTTACCGAAGCCTCTCCAATGGCTAAAATGAAAGAGCGAGAAGATCGTGATTCCGGTGACAGTCGTCCGCGAAGAGACGCTGACAGAACGCCGCCACCGCCACCTGTTGCTGCTGCGACCGAAAATAAGGGCGCAGAAGACTCAACAGCGGCGACGGAATAATTGCGCAGCTAAGGCAGTTTTATCACTGGTAAGCGCACGTTTTTAAATGAATTATTAATAGAATAGTGTAACTATTCAGCTTTGGAGGCTGATATGTCCCGTTTTTTTAGACGTAAGAAGTTTTGTCGTTTCACCGCTGACGGGGTGAAAGAAATTGATTATAAAGATATTGCCACGCTAAGAAACTACGTTTCAGAGACAGGTAAAATTGTTCCTAGTCGTGTTACGGGTACCAAAGCACGTTATCAGAGACAGCTCGCTCGCGCTATCAAACGAGCGCGTTTCCTGGCTTTATTGCCCTACAGTGATGCTCACTAATATACACCGAAAATTAAAATGAAGACTTTGGCATCATTTATCATGCGTGGCCGCATGCAGGGAATACTGGTAGCCTCCGTTTTTTCGCTGGTTATTATTCTTGGTTTTCTTCAGGCTGGAGGATCCAGCTTGATCACTATGATTTGCGGCGTTCTGATGGCCGCAGTCATTGCATTGGTCACTCTGAGAAAAGGGGCTGTAGAAGGTCTTGTTACGCTTGCGGGTGCAAGCGTGGCCTCAACCATCCTTAATTTGGTGGTAATGCAAAATATAGATTTTTCTGCATTAGCCCTTTTTGCGATTATGGTTTTGCCTGTATGGGGGTTGGCGCTGCTGCTAAGACGTACTGTCTCTCTGGGCAGTGTGTTATCCGCTTCTGTTGTGATAGGCATGTTGGGTGTGATAGGCATTTATATTGTCTTTGATGACCCCGCGGCGCAATGGTATGAGATGCTCTCAATGAGCATTGGCAACCAACTCTCCGACTCAAGCCTGGACGTGTTTAATGCCGATGAAATAGATACGTATTTAAATACCTTGGCAGAATGGATGACCGGACTGATGGTTGCGGCCATCGTTAGCACTTATTTAACAAGCTTATTGGTTGCCCGCTGGTGGCAAGCGCTACTTTATAACCCGGGAGGTTTCAAAGAAGAATTTTACGGAGCCCGGGTTGGTCGCTATATTGGTATAACCGCATTTCTTGTGTTTGTCGGCGCTCTGCTTGGCAGCGGTCTTTTATCTAATATGATGTCTGACATGTTGTGGTTGTTTTCCTTTATCTATTTAATTCCTGGTATAGCGATAGCACACAGTATTATTGCGCTGGCGAGCGCCTCAAAACCTTTGTTTATTGTGTTTTATGTGTTTCTGGCAATCTTCCCACAGATTGCTATTTTGGTGGCATTAGTGGGTTGGGCGGATACCTGGTTTAATTTCCGAGCAAAGTTAATAAAAGATAGCAGCTCTTCAGAATAATTCATCTGAATTTTAGAGGTAATGTACAATGCAAGTAATATTATTAGAAAAAGTAACTAACCTGGGTTTACTGGGAGAGATGGTCGATGTTAAGCCGGGTTATGGCCGCAATTTTTTAATTCCCAGAGGGAAGGCGGTTCCTGCAACAGAAATAAACAGAGAAAAACTTGAGGCACATCGTAAAGAGCTTGAAAAAGGAGAGTCAGATGTTCTGACTGCAGCCCAAGCTCGTGCTGACAAGCTGAAAGGTAAGACAGTAACTGTGACGGCCCATGCCGGTGATGAAGGCAAGTTATTTGGCTCCATTGGCACCAACGACATCGCCCAAGCATTAACTGATGCAGCCCTTGATATTACTAAGAAAGAAGTGCGCTTGCCAGACGGCCCCTTGCGTATTGCTGGTGAGCATGAGGTTACTTTGCATTTACATCCTGATGTTGATGTAGTTGTTATAGTTGATATTATTACTGAAGAAACGTAACACTGTCGGTTTACAATGTAACGCAGGAGTTACCGCTTCAATTTGAAATAATTGCACTAAAAACTGTTGCTCCTGTGTTTGTTTGTCTTCAGCCCATGCTCTCGATATGGGCTTCTCTCGAAAAAAATATTTAATTTCTTTTCTGATATTTTCTCAGTTTTCTGAATCTTCCAGCATTATCAAAAACATGTTGAGTTCTGTTGCTCAGTTTTCTCTTTAAAGTAAAAAATAGCCTGTTTAGAGCTCTTGAGATCGCATAGCGTGACTGGCACAATACCTCGGCGCTATCGTTTCGCATATTATTAAACCTAGATTTTTAAATCTCAATAATGCTGCCTGTTAGCGAGTAAATACATAAAGTCTAGGTTAAACCCTTATCTCTTAATAATTCTTGCTTTATTGTAGGTGAAAAATTTGGAAAACTTTGATATTGCTTATATAGATAATGCGATGGAGGGGGCGAAGATTCCGCCTCATTCGCTGGAAGCAGAACAGTCCGTTATTGGCGGTCTGATGTTGGATAATGAAACGTGGGATCAAGTTGCTGATCAAATTTTAGAAGAAGATTTTTATCGCAAAGATCATAAGCTAATTTTCCGAGCGATTAGCACGCTTGCCGACGAAGGCGTTCCCTTTGATGTGGTGACCCTCTCTGAATGGTTAAATAAGGCCAATGAGCTTGAGAGTGCGGGGGGGCTCGCTTATCTTGGGACTTTAGCAACCAACACCCCAAGTGCTGCTAATATAAAAGCTTATGCGAATATTGTGCGTGAGTATTCGGTAGTAAGACAGTTGATTCATGTGGGTACTGAAATTAGCGACAGCGGTTTTCGTCCTGAAGGTCGTAAAAGTGCAGAATTACTGGATACAGCAGAAAAACTAGTTTTTGATATTGCCGATAAAGGCTCACGTGGCCGACAGGGTTTTCACAATATAAAAGATGTTCTAAAACGCGCTGTCGACCGTATCGATCTTTTGTTTCAGCAAGACTCGCCAATAACGGGGATTCCAACAGGTTTTACTGAGTTTGATGATATGACTTCGGGCATGCAGCGTTCTGATTTGATCATTGTTGCAGGTCGACCCTCAATGGGTAAAACAACGTTTGCTATGAATATTGCAGAAAATGCGGCGATCAAGTCAGGAAGCTCTGTTGCGGTATTCAGCATGGAAATGCCGAGCGAGCAATTGGTGATGCGTCTGATGTCGTCACTGGGCCGGCTTGACCAACATAAAATTCGCACCGGTAAGCTGCTGGACGATGATTGGCCCAGACTAACTTCCGCAGTGGGCATGTTAGCGGAGTCGAAAATTTTCATTGATGATACACCGGCGTTATCGCCCACCGAACTACGGGCACGTTGTCGGCGCTTGAAACGTGAGCACGATTTGGATTTGGTGATTGTCGATTACTTACAGTTAATGCAAGTGCCCGGTGGAAAAGAAAATAGAACAGGTGAAATTTCTGAAATATCTCGTGGATTGAAATCGTTAGCAAAAGAGATGAATGTACCGGTCATTGCCTTGTCACAATTGAACCGAGGCCTGGAACAACGCCCTAACAAACGTCCAATCATGTCTGATTTACGAGAGTCCGGCGCGATTGAGCAGGATGCGGATCTAATTGTATTTATTTATCGTGACGAAGTGTATAACGAAGACAGTCCGGATAAAGGAACAGCAGAAATTATTATTGGCAAGCAGCGTAATGGCCCTATTGGCTCGACGCGTCTGACCTTTTTGGGCCAATATACACGTTTTGAAAACCACATTCATGAAGTATATAACAATGAGGGGTTTGCGTGATTCCAGCGGTTGAGGCGAGCATTAGCTGCTCGGCCTTGAAGCATAATCTGGAAAGAGTACGTCAACAGGCCGCACAGAGCCAGGTCATGGCAATCATTAAAGCCAATGCTTATGGCCACGGCCTGTTGCGGACAGCTCGCGCACTCATTGATGCCGATGCTTTTGGCGTGGCACGCTTGGCTGAAGGCATCGAGTTACGTGAACAAGGAATAACACAACCGGTCGTACTGCTTGCCGGAGTGATGACTCTGGAAGAACTCGCTTTGGCCGCACAATATCAACTTGATCTTGTGGTGCACCAGGAAATGCAATTAGAATTATTAGCACAATGGCAAGTAGACGAGCCTTGTTTTAATGTTTGGATCAAACTCGACACTGGCATGCATCGCCTGGGTTTGGCTACAAGCCAGTTGGATATCGTATTAAAGCGTCTTGCGACCTGTAAAGCAGTGACTCAGTCGGTGTCCTTAATGACCCATTTTTCCAGTGCCGACGAACTCGACAAACCGCAAACCTCAGATCAAATTTCCCGATTCCATCATGCTATTGAAAATCATAATAAAAAAACAAGCCTGGCCAACTCTGCAGCAATTTTAGCGTGGCCACAAAGTCATGCGCATTGGGTCAGGCCGGGTATCATGCTGTATGGCGTCTCCCCATTTGAAAACAGCACAGCTCATGAGCATGATCTTCAGCCCGTGATGACGCTGAAAACCAGTGTGATGGCGATAAACCAGGTGGCGAAAGGTGAAGCGATAGGCTATGGAGCGACTTGGCATTGTCCTGAAACGATGCCCGTTGGTATCATTGCCATTGGTTATGGCGATGGTTACCCTCGTCATATTAAACTCGGCACCCCAGTGCTAATTAACGGCCTTCGGGTGCCTATTATTGGCCGGGTTTCCATGGATACTATGTGTGTTGATTTACGTCATTGTTCCGATGTGAAAATTGGTGATACCGTCACATTATGGGGAGAGGGTTTGCCAGTAGAAGAGATTGCTCGTTGTGCGGGCACCATCGCTTACGAACTGCTCTGTCAGCTGACCCCCCGTGTTCAATTTGTAGAGGTTTAAACATATCGCTATGAACATTGTTCAATTAAAAAAAATAGCAGAGCGTTTGCTGGCACCCCATTTTGATGCGATTGCAAAAGAAGCTAATAAAGCTATAGATAAAATGGAGCTAAAAGCCACTGAAGCTTTTCATGATGATGTCGTAATGGAAAGGATTTTTCACAACATCCATGGCTCACTGCCTTTTGTCGTTAGAACCGCAATTAATGAAACTAATTTTGTTCGTTTTTGTATGGATAATCGCGAGCGATTTATTACTCGATGTACATCATTATCTCATGATAATGATGTAGATAAAAAATAGCGAACGGATGAACAGGACGGCATGACTCGTGGCTAAAAAAGCGAAACTCACATTTGCTTGTAATGACTGCGGCGCACATTCAACAAAATGGGCTGGGCAATGTGGCGAATGCGGTACATGGAATAGCATTGTCGAAGTGATTGCAGCCCCTGTTACGCTGGGAGATGCTCGTCGAGGCGGTTATGCGGGAGATGCGGGTTCTCGTATTGAAAATTTGTCTGATGTGACACCAGAAGATGTATTGCGATTCGATAGCGGCTTAGTCGAATTGGATCGTGTTCTGGGTGGAGGTCTGGTTTCTGGATCCGTGATATTGATTGGTGGCGATCCTGGCATTGGTAAATCGACATTATTGTTACAGACATCAGTATCCTTAGGGCAACGAATTAAAACACTTTATGTCACCGGTGAGGAATCATTGCAACAAATCAGCATGAGAGCCCACCGTCTTAATCTTGCCGATAATACGGTGCGCATGCTGTCGGAGACCAGCGTGGAAGCCATACTTGCCCACACTGAACTAGAAAAACCAAAAGTGATGGTAGTCGATTCTATTCAAACTGTTTTTACAGAGTCTTTGCAATCGGCACCGGGTTCCGTTGCCCAGGTAAGAGAAAGTGCAGCACGCCTGGTACGCTATGCCAAACAAACAGGTACGATCATGTTTTTGGTCGGTCACGTAACCAAAGATGGAGCCATCGCAGGCCCTAGAGTATTGGAGCATATGGTGGATACTGTGCTCTATTTTGAAGGAGATCAAAATAGCCAATTTCGTGTCATCAGAGCGATTAAGAATCGTTTTGGTGCAGTCAACGAATTAGGAGCCTTTGCTATGACCGAGCTGGGCTTGAGACAAGTGACCAACCCCTCCGCTATTTTTTTATCGAAACACAAGGAAGCGGTGAGCGGTAGCGCCATCATGGTCACTCGAGAAGGAAGTCGCCCCTTGTTGGTTGAGGTACAAGCCCTCGTTGCTGAGAGTCATATGCCCAACCCGCGTCGGGTCACCGTCGGCCTGGATCAAAACCGATTGGCCATGTTGCTGGCAGTTATACATCGCCACGGTGATGTGGTGATGTACGATCAAGATGTATTTGTTAATGTTGTAGGAGGGATTCGCATTAACGAGACAGCGGCTGACCTAGCTATTCTGTTTGCCGCCTTATCATCATATCGTAACCGTCCCTTAGCTCGCGATTTAATTATTTTTGGTGAGATCGGTTTAGCAGGAGAAGTGCGACCCGTGCAAAACGGTTTGGAGCGTTTAAGAGAAGCAGAAAAACACGGCTTTAAAAAAGCGATAATACCGGAAGCCAACGCGCCAAAAGAATCCGTTGGCGATATGGAAATCATTAAGGTACGGCGCTTAAAAGAGGCTCTAGAGTTGCTTTAATAAATGTTCCCAGGATCATTAAGGGGCATAAGGTGAGCATTTCCTCCAGTGACTTATTCACGCCGACGGTGATGTTTTGAAATAATCCCGATCATTTACGTATTTAAATAGCCATAAAAACAATGGCTTACAGGTAGTTGAGTGTGGGTGTCAGCAGTTCTTTAAATTCGGTTTAAGATGAAGCTTCCGGCGTGTTAGCATTTAGAAATCGGGGAAGTAACAATCAACAACTCGCCACGTCGCTGATTGACAAGCCTAATGTTTAGACATGCTTACAGGTTGAAACAAAAGGCATTGTTATAAAAACCTTTTGCTTCTTGAACTCCCCGTTAAAGATTACGAAGGGTTTTATTTTTTCTTCGCTTTCTTTTTAGCGACCTTTTTCTTGGCAACCACTTTCTTTTTCACAGTTACTTTTTTCTTAGCGACCTTTTTCTTGGTAACCACTTTCTTTTTCGCAGCTACTTTTTTCTTAGCGACCTTTTTCTTGGTAACCACTTTCTTTTTCGCAGCTACTTTTTTCTTAGCGACCTTTTTCTTGGTAACCACTTTCTTTTTCGCAGTTACTTTTTTCTTAGCGACCTTTTTTTTGGTAACCACTTTTTTTTTCGCAGCTACTTTTTTCTTAGCGACCTTTTTCTTGGCAACTACTTTCTTTTTAGCAACCACTTTTTTTTTGCTGGCTACCTTCTTTTTGGTCGTGGTTTTCTTAACGGCCATTATCTTTCCTCCAGTATGAGTACAACGTTTACAAGTGTAAGTATAAACAACTTTGTCTGTAATGCTAGGGCAATTTTCGTTAAGTAATATCGAACGTTAGCGCAACAGACTTTAATTTATTTACATTATTTCTTTGTTTTGTTAGAAAATAGCTTTAAAGAAGCTATCAAATGGATATGCTGTTCTGAATTTTCAAGCAAATAGAAAGCAAAAAAAACCGTTAATTTTTTTTTAAAAACTTCTATTTTTACATTAACGCGATGTAATTTGAACGTATTTAAAGACAATGAAATCGCTTATTTTATTTTTCTACCCAAGTTTGGATGATATGAACAAAAAGGCTTTGTTGAAAAAATTAAGTGTGCATGTAAGAGAAACGGAATGAGAGATTGGGAAGTCAATAATTTTGAGGCCGCGCTAAGGACGGTTTGGGTTTTTTATTGCTCTTGGTGTTCCTCTGGCAAATTGAGCCCATTGCAAGCCTCGGAATATACGATTATTTTCTTGTATGCGCAAAAAACCGGTTTTTCCAGCGAAATGTTGATAACGGTATTTACTAAGGCGTGGTAAGTGAGGCAGGAGATTATAACTGTCTATGCCTAATGCGTAGAGCCGTTTTACAGACTTTATATTTTCCGTTGTGGCTGATTCGATGGTTTGCCACAGGCTGTTTGCTTGCGCGACATTAAGAGTCCATGGCATGTCACAAAAGCGGATGCCATTTAAATCTCTGTCTGTGCCGGGATTGGGTGTGCCGGTGTACACGTGTGATGTTGCATATACAGGAACATTGGCGGCATAGAAAAACTTAAGTTGAGGGCGAATTTGTCTTGCTTGTCGCGGTAGTGCTGCAAGAAATACAAAATCGATATCTTGTCTTCTCCGGGGTTTGCTATGTACTTTTTGACCGGCCAACTGCCCTATTTTTTTTGCTCTGGCTTTACTGTCATCAATATTCAGAACTTTCTGGAGAGGGCCTGAAAAATTATTGGTGTTGGGGGCGTAGCTCGTAGTTTCTACAATAACTCCGCCGAGTTGAGACCAGGTTTCGCTGAAGGTACTGGCGATTCTATTGCCCCATAATGAATCTGGAGTAATTAAAAGCGCTTGGTTATGCCCGTCCAGCCAAGCTCTTTCGGCGGCTTGTTGAGCTTCGTCTTCGGGAGCCAGACCAAATTGAAATAAATTAGCGGGGCCTTCGATATGACCAGGGCTGTAGTTAAGCGCCAGTGTTGGCACTGGCAGTGACTCTTGAGTCGCTAGAATGCTGACTCCGCTTTTATTAAGCGGGCCGATGACGACATCGGCCCCATCAGCAATGGCCTTTTCATAGGCCGCCAGAGTGTGTTCCGCCAGAGTGCCGGAGTCATAGAAGCGCAATGTGGGGCTAACCCCTTCCCTCTCAGTTTGGTAAAAAGCCGCAGCAAACCCGTCGCGAATTGCCACAGCCGATTTGGCAAAAGGCCCGGAAGCAGGGAGCAGCAGAGCAATATTGTTGGGTTGAAACGGGCCGGATTGTTCAAGCTCCAGCAATGAGTTGAATAGTTCTGATGATACAGGATGCTCAGGATAGTTGTTTTTCCATGATGAAAGTTCTTCCTCAAAATCAATATTGATATTGCTTTGCTGCTGATAAAGTTGAGCAAGTGCAAGCCATCCCTTTTCACGGTCTTTTATAACCTCACTGCTAAGTTTTTCCAGACCTTGAGGTGACATCATGGCTAATAATGGCCATAGTTTTTTTTCTATGGCTGCATATTCTTCTGTTAGTTTTGCTGGCGACCGCATTAATGTCTGAGCAGCAAGCTCACGTTGTCCCGTTTGCAGATAGGCTTCAGCACGAAGATGATGCAGCTCGTTTGCTCGGTTTTCAGGTATGGCGTTTGACGAAGGCGAGGACAGTAATTTGAGTGCTTCATGGGGCTTTTTTTCATTGAGTAGCAAAGTAGCTTTAAGCAATAAGACTTGAGCTTGGCTTTCATCCGTCAAATCTGAAACAGTAAGGCGAGCTAAGTGATATTTGGCTTCGTCCGTGTGTTGACCTTTGAGCAGAGCGTTAATTGCTTTTATTACATATTCTGGCTGATCTTTTATCGAGAGTGTTTGTGCGTAGTTCAAATAAATATTGGCGGTTACCCGGTAATCTCCCTGATCGCTTGCTTGTTGTGCAGAAATCAAGACTTGCTGATTCTCCTGACTTAAGCTTGCTGACGGCGTAGGGGTTGTTGTGGCGCATGCGCACATTAACAAGGTCAAAATTATGAGTATAATGCTTTGTGGTTGCATTGCTGGGCCTTTGCTATCTCTTTAATCTTTCAGCTTATCCTTAGGATCCCGTCATTTTTGTCTTGACCTGATCCATTCCAGGAGCAATCTGAACCGTTACTCTACAATATTTAATATGCTAAATAGTTACGTTACTTTATAGCTGTATTGTAGAGACTATAAATTTGGAGGTGATTGGTGTCAAATCCTACGGGGACATTATACGTGGTTGCAACACCTATAGGTAATATGGGCGACATTACCTCGCGCGCTATAGACGTGCTAAAAAATGTGGATTGTATTGCCGCTGAAGACACCAGACGGACTTTGCCATTATTAAGAAATTTTGGAATTCAAACACGCTGTGTGGCTTGTCATGATCACAATGAAAAAAATGCAGCAAAAGGTTTGATCAAACTATTATTGGAAGGGAAAAATATTGCATTAGTAAGCGATGCGGGTACCCCTTTGATTAGCGACCCTGGTTTTATTCTGGTGCGAGAAGCCATTAGCCTGGAGAATGTCGATGTTGTACCTGTTCCAGGGCCGTGTGCAGCTATTGCCGCACTGAGTGCAGCTGGAATGCCGACGCGGAAATTTGTATTCGAGGGTTTTTTACCCGCAAAGCAAGCTGAACGTAAACGTCATTTAATTACCCTGGAGAAAGAGCAGCGTACTTTGGTGTTTTACGAATCGAGTCATAGAATTCTGGCTTTGTTTGATGATTTACTCGAGCAATTTGGCGCGCAACGCCATGTTGCTCTTGCCAAAGAAATAACAAAACTACATGAAACATTTAAGGTCGGTGAGTTGCAGCAGGTTGCTGCCTGGTTAAATGAAGAAGAAGTGCGCCGCAAAGGTGAATTTGTGGTGATTGTTGAAGGGGTCAGCAAAGACAGCACCGAATCTGATCGCGTGGAAGCTCGTCGAGTTTTAGCGGCATTGTTAACAGAGCTTAGCGTAAAAAAAGCAAGCAAGGTTGCCGCTCAGATCGTCAATATAAATAAAAATGAGCTTTATCAAATGGCACTAGAACTTGTTGCCGAATAAAAGTTTTTATTAAAAAAGTCGCTTCCACAAAAGGAATGTGCCTTGCCTGGCACAACTTCTGCATTATCTTAAGACGTGACGTACTTGTAATCTCTCAAAGTCGTCATTTCTTCTTTACTCTCCCTCTCTTAGGGGCACTCAAGTGCCCCTTTTTTTATGCTTGTAAGAAAAGTAAGGCCTCAAAAGCCAAAGGGTCGTTTAATTTGGCAGCCTGGCTTCTCTGATAATAATTTACTTTAGCTGTTTTATAACAATAACTTAAATAGTGTCAGCACTATTGTATTCTTTAATGATTGGGGATTATCAAAAAATATTGATAGAGGTTTTATTTACAAAAGTTGCACACGAAGAAGGGAAAAACTACAAAGCCTACCTGTCAAATAATTACCGCATCGTCAATAAAACAACCTTTCAGCGACAAATTTTTGTCGCTTTAACTATACCCCCATGAGAGATTTGCAGCACATATAATAGGGTCTCGGCACATATAAACCATTACTTTAATTCCGACGATTCTTCGAGAATAGAAACTCTTCGTAGCAAAAAAGCCTGATCGCGTGTTATCGATTAACCTAGCACATCAACCACATTATATTGACGGAAATTTCCCCCGCCAGCCGATTGCAATATAATCCAAATTAAATTTCTATTTTAGGAACGCAATAGAAGCAATGCCAGCCAAAAAATATATCGTCAAATTGAACCAAGCAGAACGCGAAAAATAAGAGGACGGGGACACCCACCAAAAATAATAATGAATCAAACATTGCTGACACACTTGTCAGACTAGTGCTTACAAATAGTCGCATATTTATCTTGGGTGTCCCCGTCCAGCCTTAGGTGTATTTATACTCTGCCCTTTAAATATTTTTGCCTATGCTCTTTACTAAATTTTTCAATTGAGTATCTTAACATTGTTCTCGGCATTTGTTTATAATGTTGCTTTAAGTATTTCTCTTCTTCTTTTTGATCTCGGTTTCCTATTTCACGTAACATCCAACCAACAGCCTTATGAATTAGGTCTTCGGTGTCATCTATAAGTACTTTTGATAAATTTAGCGTGTCGGTAAATTCACCATTTTTTATGAAGAAGAACGTAGACATAATCGCTATTCGACGTTCCCATAATTTAGCTGAGTTAGCTAATTCATATAATATTGTTCGATCTTTATCAATTAACCATGCTCCAACTATATAATGAGCTGAAGTATCTACAAGATCCCAATTGTTAATATACTTTGTGTGTTTCAAATACAGCTTGTAAATTATTTCTTTTTTATCTTCGTTAGCTTGTGAATACTGGTCTACCAATATTAATAATGCGAGTAATCGTGTTTCGTGAAACTCTGATTTAATTAGTTTTTTGATTTCAGTTGTAGTTAATGCTCGGCACGATTTAGCGATCTTTCTTAATACAGGAACTCGAATCCCAAGAAATTTATCACCATATCCATATTCGCCTTTTTCAGTTTTAAAGAATCGCTGAGAATTTTTAGCAATTTTGGTATTTGCTAATTCATCTAATTTCGAAATAATTTCTTGGTAGTCCATTATATTTTTTTAGACTCTAACTTACTTGCGGAATTTGCGATACACCTAAACCACGCTGTCGCAAATCCCTTGGATGTTATTGTTATGCGTGAATTACGATCGAACTGCAGCTTCATAGTGCTCTTGTTTTTATATCTGGCAAGTTTTGCAAAACCTCAATATATGATTCGTATTTCTCTAACACTGATACTACAACGGGTAAAGGTTTTGACAAAATCTCGGTGAAATCTATTTCGGAATCAAACTGAATTGTGAAAGCCAATTTTTCATTCGGAGGGGAAAATTGTGCATTGACACCTTCTTTATTGCCTCTTGCATCAATACGATACCAACCAAATTCTTCGAGATATACGGAATTCAAACCATGCAGGCTATAAGGTGCTCCATTATCGTTTATACTTAATCGTTGATAGCATAAGCCAGCTGGAATTTCGTTAACTCGAAGTAATGCAGCTAAAAGATGACTTTTAGCAAAACAATATCCCGTTTTATGATTCAAAACATCTGAGGCTTTGCAAGTGACTGGGTTTAGTTTGTAATCATTACTATGCTTTATGTTATCTCTCACCCATTCGAAGCACACTTTTGCAATTTCTTTTTTGGAATTGAGATTTGATGCCAAAGATTTAGCTAGAGCACTGATCTTTGCGTTTTCGTAATCTATGTATTTTGAGTGCTCTAAATATTGTTCCATATTATTCGATCTTTTTTTATTAACGCATAACAGTTTTATTATGCGTGGGTAACCGATAAACTTCATTCAAAAATGTAGATTTTAATGACCCATTTTTTTAACAATTTCTCTGTGTTCCATTAAGTACGAATACCGTGATTCTAGATCAGCGATATTTTGATCATTATATTCTAAGGCCTCTTCGGGGTATTTTTTATTAGCTTTATTTAGTGCTTTGCGTATTTTTCCGTACTTTTTGAGGAAATTTACTACTTCATTATCATATTTCTCTTCTTCTGGAGTTCGTTCTCCAATAATTTCTTGACTTCGTTGCATGTACTGCTCTAAAAAATCCATAATTTCTCACCGTAAAATCTAATTTCAACAACAATATATGAATATTATGCATTTCTGTTGGCTAACCGCAAGTCGATCAAAAAACACTCTGCCGACAACTGTTTTATTTTCGAGATATCACTATCACAACCTATTTGGAGAAACTGATTTTTTGCTATCTGCTTAATGTCGAAATGTTTTTGAAAAATACTTTTGTTACTTCATAATATTGAATCTTCACTTTAACTTGTCCGCTGGAGCTAATTGTGTGCGCCCAGTATGGGCATGAACTAATGAGGTGAAAGTCCTCTGTAGGAAGATCACCATCGAAAGCCATGTTGTGATTAGATGCTAACTACTAGCGAATGGCAAGGGCTAACCCGCGAGGGTTGGTCTGAAGGACAGATATATTGCTCCTGCAATATCTGCATTTCCGCCATCCATGGCGGTCAAGCCGGACGCAAAACTGCGAGCTGATGAACAAAAACATGTATCCTTTCCATATCCCAAGGAACTCTGCCTTGAGGAAAGATTAACTGCTGTTAAATTTCTCTTGCGACCGTAATTTAATTAAGGAAGATAAAGACGGCATTTGATAGCTTAGACTAATCCTGTCTCGGATATAATCAAGCGTGTTGACACTCAGCTTTCTCGCTGTTTGCACAAGGGTCATCATGGTGTCTTTCGCTTTTGTACCTTTATCATTTTGGGTTTGAAGGCTAACATCGCCTTTGCGTGTTTGCACCCGTGCGCCAAGCTCTGCGGGGTTATTGTGTAAAGGAATTTCCGGGT
>UOFO01000073.1_pt1 | contig 26013 bp, 23 predicted proteins | sample 1988801 | NCBI WGS metagenome assembly UOFO01 (sample SAMEA4712195, study PRJEB27164) | hydrothermal vent metagenome | biome: marine basaltic hydrothermal vent biome; feature: marine hydrothermal vent; material: mineral | place: Pacific Ocean | collected 2011-06-14/2011-07-23 | depth 1719 m
TTTGGAATTTACGGTGAAGGCGCGCTGTAAAAAAGTTAAAAGGGTCGTCATGGGTACGCTTCAGAGACTTCTGACTATTATCGCGGACGGCGCTTTCTATTCGGGAAGCGACTTGGCTCGTATTCTTGGCGTGAGCCGTTCCACGGTTAATAATTATATGAAGAAACTCGGAGAATTAGGGTTGGATATCCATTCTGTGCCGGGAAAAGGTTATCAGCTCTCCGTACCCTTAGAGTTGCTAGACATTCAGGCTATGCAGGAACCTCTTGGTCTCGCGTCACTCAAGTTAATTTCAAACATTGAAATTAAATTTCAACTTCCCTCCACTAATTCCTATTTAATGAGTTTGGTTAGAGCAGAACCACAAAGTTCGGGTGTGGCCTGTTTTGCAGAGATGCAATTTGCTGGCAGAGGACGTCGTGGTAAATTATGGGTGTCGCCTGTTGGAGAGAATATTTATCTTTCGGTACTTTGGCGATTTCAACAGGCACCTGTTGATTTTGCTTGTCTGGGTCTGGCTATGGCAGTTGCTGTTGCTCGTGCAGTAAAACGTATCGGGTTAGATTTGGTTAGAATAAAATGGCCAAATGATATTTATTTAAATGGGCGGAAAATGGGTGGAATTTTACTTGAAATGTCAGGTGAGTCTCAGGGGCCGTGTAGTGTTGTTGTTGGTATCGGCTTAAATGTCTCTATGAATTCGTTTTTGAGTCGTTATATTGATCAGAAATGGACTAGCTTGAAACATCATTTTGATGGTGATGTTTCAAGAAATAAAGTGGCAGGGATTGTGCTCGAAGAATTAGTCTTGGCGCTAAGAGATTTTCAGCGGTCTGGTTTTGAGAACTTCAAGTCGGAATGGAGGCAGTACGATGTTATAAAAGGGCGACAGGTTATATTAAAAATGGAAAGAACTATTATTAAGGGGCTTGCGCTGGGTATCGATAAATCCGGTGCATTATTGATTGAGCGGAATGGTAAAGTAGAACGATTTTTTCATGGTGAAGTGAGTGTATGTTTGGATTAGGAATGATCACGTTACCCCGTGCAATTCCTTAAAGTAAGGGGCTGTAACAAAATAACTTCACATTCTACGCCGGATAGCATTTTGTATTCAAGGTGCACAAAGGTGCGCATACTCGTTGTCTGTAAGCTTTTGTGTAACACCGAATACGGAATGATAGACTAGTAAAATGCTAAGTTATTTTTTTTACAGAGCCTAAGGGAGAGTTGTTAATTGAAGTTGGTTGTAGATGTAGGGAATAGCCGAATTAAATGGGCTTTTAGCGATGAAGGTGTTTTACATGATGTGGTTGAGTGTAAATTACCTATGCGTCGATACGATAGTTTTTTAAAAAAGCAATGGGGAAGCTTGCAAGTACCTGAGTCGGTAATAGTTTCAAATGTAGCAAAAGCTGACATGATGGTAGAAATAGAACGATGGGTTACAGAAAACTGGTCCGTGCCGACTCAATCTGTTGTAGCTGAGGAAAAAGGATGGGGTGTGTGTAATGTGTATCGTGCTCCAGAGCGTTTAGGGGCCGATCGATGGGCAGGAATGATTGCCGCACGTAGAATTAGTCAACGTCGCGCTTGTTGTATTATTGACTGTGGTACTGCAATTACAATTGATGCTATTAGTGATAATGGTCAACATCAAGGAGGGCTGATTTTGCCGGGCATTACTTTGATGAGAGATGCATTATGTAAGAAGACAGTGGGCGTTAAGCTTGATGAAGAGCCTTGCACGGATGCTTCGTTATCCTTGTTGGCAAGAGAAACAACCGGAGCAGTAACAGGAGGTACTTTATATGCGGCGGTTGCTTCAATAGACAGGATTATGGCTGACGTGAGAGCAGAGCTTGGTGGTCGCATAGTTTGCATTATCACGGGTGGAGACGCACCTGTTATATTGCCTTTGCTTTCGGGAAACTACGAATATAAAAAGGATTTGGTTTTGGATGGTTTAGCTCAAATTGCACAAGCAAAAAAATGAAGTACCTATTTTGGGTGATTGTTTGTATCAATGTTTTGTTTTTAGTTTGGTTTGTTGCGTTTAAACAAGCTGAACAGAATGGAGCGGATAGAACACCATCACTAATAAAAGAGCCGCCGCGAGATGCGGATAGTATTATTTTATTGAGTGAAATTAATGCTTCCCTTGGCGCTGCTCCGAATGTTTCTTCGTTAGGAAATAGTTCGTTGGTTCGTAAACTTTTGGGAAGTCGTTGTTTAACAATGGGTGTATTTACCAAGAATGATGAGGCTTCTAATGCACTTTCGTATTTAAAATCCATAGGTTTGAATGGACTGATCAGAAAAGAAGAAAGTGTAAATAGAAGCGGGTATTGGGTTTTTCTCCCACCTCATTCATCGCGCGCGGATGCTAGAGCAAAATTAAAAGAGCTGCAGGCCAATGGTTTTGATAGCTTCATCGTTACGAAGGGAGTTAATCGAAACGCGATATCTCTTGGGATTTTTAAGCACAAGTATGAGGCTAAGCAGCATCTGGCTGACTTAGAGGGTAAGATACGCGATATTGAATTGGGTCAACGTATTCGCATCAGAACAAAGTACTGGTTAGATATCGAATACCATCGAAGAGAGATGGTTCCCGAGAATATTCTTAATAAGTTGGTGTCTGAGGATTTTTCTGAGGTGGATATTGTGTCACGTGATTGCTGAAGTAAATAGATTGTAGTGCTGAGAATTTATTATGTGTGATATGTTTGGTGTGTGTTGTAGGTCGTGCTACAATCCGTCGCGTATAAACGCCGGTATAGCTCAGATGGTAGAGCAACTGACTTGTCATAAAGGCAACTTCAGTCGGAGACGGCTGTCGAAAATCGGGTGAACTCAGGGAAACCTCAGCGGATAAAGCCGGAGGCAATCCTGAGCCAAGCCAGGTGAAGGGTGATTAGTTAAAAACTAATTAATGGTAACCTGGAAGGTGCAGAGACTAAGGGGTGAGCAGCCCAAGCAATAAACCTCTCGCGAGCGCCCGACACCCTAACGGATTTTGCCGAGGGTGATGATATAGTCCGGTCCAGCAAGAAATTGTTGGGTAACTGAATCAGTAGGTCCCGAGTTCGACTCTTGGTGCCGGCACCATATCTTTCCAAGTCGCTTGATGCAACCTGCTTTCAAGTGGCTTGGGTTTCTTATTTAAAATCCACTTCCTCCCCCCCCCCATTTGATACTCCTTTATTCGGCAATCCGCACGGGGTTCAATTCGAGGTTTTTTGACACTCGCTGGGTTTTTTCTGAGTTAAAGCTCTATCATAAATATTAAGATATTTTTGTGCGCTATTGGCCCAGCTGTAATTCGCGCTCATGCCTTGCTGGATCAGTTTTAACCAGCGTGGCTTGTCTTGAAATGTTGTTAAAGCTCGTTCAATAGTGTCATATAAGGCGGCGGGGCTCGCTGCCGAAAAACTAAAACCATTGGCCTGTTTGGGGTTACGATCAGCATCAATGATTGTGTCGGCCAGTCCGCCGGTATGTCGTACTATAGGGACGGTGCCATAACGAAGGCTGTAGAGCTGATTTAAGCCGCAAGGTTCAAAGCGTGATGGCATAATGAACATATCGCTTCCTCCCTCAATGCCATGAGCCAGTTCTTCGCTAAAGCCAATTTTCACGGCTATTTTCTCAGGAAAGCGTTTGCTAACGTGTTCGAAGCTGGATTCAAAATGTTTATTTCCTGAACCTAGAACAACAACCTGGATGTGATGCTTGTTAAGCAGTTCATCGAGAATAGCCAAAACTAAGTCGCAGCCCTTCTGTTCCACTAAACGACCGACCATGCCTAATACGGGTATATCAGGTTGGACTGGAAGGCTAAAGTGAATTTGTAAGGCTTTTTTGTTTGCTCGTTTTTTCTCAATAGTTGGAAAAGTGAAATTGGTGTGTAAGTAGGGGTCTGTCGCAGGATTCCAAGTCGTATAATCCGCCCCATTGAGAATGCCAACCAGTTGTTCGCGACGATGTGTTAATAAACCTTCCAGTCCACAGCCAAATTCTGCGGTGCATATTTCTTTAGCATAGGTTGGGCTGACAGTATTTAAAATGTCAGCATGAACAAGTCCACCTTTTATGAATGAGAATAGATTATGGAATTCCATACTGTCTACCGACCACAAACGTTCGGGAAGTTGCAAGCGTTGTTGCAGCTGTTTAAAGGTATCGTGAGAATAGTTTCCTTGGTAAGCCAGATTGTGAATCGTAAAGACCGTAGCGGGTCGCTTGGTGTGAGTTGAAAGTAAGGCTGGCACTAGCCCTGTTTGCCAATCGTTGCAGTTTACGACATCGGGCTGCCAATTTAACTGGGCTTGATTTAATGCAACTTTTTTAGCGATAAGAGAAAACAGAGCAAAACGCTCTGCATTATCCGGCCAGTCATCGCCATTGTTAATGTAAGGTCCGCCGTCACGATCAAAGTGTATTGGCGAATCAACAAGCCAGAGGGGAACATTGGTGTCAGGCATTGTGCCCTGTAAGATGCGAATACAGTGTTCAAGCCCAATGTCAAAAATAGCCACCATCGTCAGTGATTGTAGTTTGGTTAATATCGTACGGTATGCCGGTAAAAGAAGACGTACATCGTGGCCCAATTCTTTTAATGTGTAAGGTAAGCTGCTAACAACGTCGCCCAGACCGCCGGTTTTGATCAGGGGCGCAGCTTCGCTGGCAACAAAAAGAATTTTTTTCATAAGAATTTAAGAAGGGAGTAATTTAGTTGTTCTTCAAATTAAGGCAGGCTTTCATCTTATAAGTATAGCATTATATATAATTGTTTTATTTCAATGGGGTATTCGTTAGTTTGTTTTGGTCGATATGCTTATGATGTTTGAGGTTTAGTGTTCAAGGTGCATTCTATTCATTTCGTGGTAATGAAAAAGAATAAAGAAGAGTAATTCACATAAATCTTAATCATCAAAGCTATATGTTCTACAATTTGTAGACAGGTGTGAATTATGCCTTAGAGAGTTTCCATGTCAGCTTGGATTGATTTTAGTAAAATAAGGATATTTGGATGAAGTTAGCGATTATTGGTTTAGGGAAAATGGGCGGCAATATGGCTAGGCGATTATGTCGAGGTGGTATTGAGGTTGTAGGTTATAATCGTTCACCAGAAATTGCTCGAACATTACATTCGGAAGAAGGTCTTATTCCAGCAAGCTCATTAGCCGATGCAGTAACAAAACTGGACGGTATTCGAGTGGTGTGGTTGATGTTGCCCTGCGGTGACCCTACAGAAGCGGCGATCAAGGAACTCATACCTCTATTGTCTGACGGCGACATCATCGTAGATGGCGGTAATTCCAATTATCATGACAGTGTGCGTCGAGGTGCAATGTTAGAGCGCCAACAAATAGGTTTCATGGACGCAGGAACCTCTGGCGGCATTTGGGGGCTGGAAAATGGTTACTGCTTGATGGTAGGAGGAACGAATCAAGTTGCGGAAGTGCTCAAGCCTGTGCTTGAGGTATTAGCACCTGCAGCGGATCGAGGTTGGGCGCATGTGGGCCCGGTTGGGGCAGGGCATTTCAGCAAAATGATTCATAATGGAATTGAATATGGCATGATGCAAGCTTTTGCTGAAGGTTTTTCTTTATTGAAAGGAAAAAAAGAGTTCTCTATTGATGTAGCTCAAGTCGCAGAATTATGGCGACATAGCTCGGTGGTAAGAAGCTGGTTGCTGGATCTCACCGCAGAAGGCTTGGTGAATGATCAAACATTAAGTAAAGTAGAGCCTTATGTTGCGGACTCTGGAGAGGGCCGGTGGACGGTGGTAGAAGCCATTGACCAGGGTGTGGCGGCACCGGTGTTGAGTCTAGCGTTACAGATGCGTTTTGCAAGTCAAGATAACGAAGGCTATAGTTATCGATTGTTGTCAATGATGCGCAATGCATTTGGCGGGCACGCAATGAAAAGTGCTGGAGATAAAAAATGATTGTCCCCTGTACCGTTGTTATTTTTGGTGCGACGGGCAGCCTGACACGCTTAAAACTGATCCCTGCTTTATATCGTCTGGATGTGGCCGGACGATTGCACGATGACATGAAAATTATTGCTTTTGCACGACGAGACTGGAGCCAGGAAAAGTGGATTGAAGAAGTTTCCCTCATGTTAGAAAGTCGCCGTGGCACGGATGATGACAGTGCTTTTAAGCGGTTTTGTGGCCGACTTCTGTATATGCGAGGAGATTTAACACAGTCTGATGCGTATCAAATATTGAAAGAAAAACTGGATGGGTCAGATGACTATCCAACGAATGCGATTTTTTATTTATCAGTTCGGCCAGCAGACTTTCCAATAGTCGCAGAAAAACTGGGCGAGTCGGGCCTGAGTAAGGAGCGAAGTGGTTGGCGTCGTGTGGTGATTGAAAAGCCATTCGGCTCTGATCTCTTGAGTGCTCAAGTATTACAAAAGGGTCTGCATAAGCATCTGTCTGAAGACCAGGTTTATCGCATTGATCATTACTTGGGCAAGGCAACAGTGCAAAATGTTTTGGTATTCAGGTTTGCTAACTTGTTATTAGAGCCGTTATGGAATCGTAATTATATTGATCACGTCCAAATTACCCACTCTGAAACGCAAGGTCTGGATTCTCGTGGCGGCTACTATGAAGGTGCAGGGGCATTACGCGATATGATTCAAAGTCATTTAATGCAATTATTGACCTTGGTTGCTATGGAACCTCCGGTTTCTATTGATGCTGAATCTTTACGCGATGAAAAAGTTAAAGTGCTTAAATCAATCAGATCGATTCCTCCTAATGCGGTGAATGCACATGCTTTCCGTGCTCAGTATACCGCTGGAAAAATGGCAGGAAAAGGCGTGAAATCTTACCTGGAAGAAGACGGAGTTGATCCGAACAGTACGACAGAAACCTATGCCGCAATGAAATTGTATGTGGATAATTGGCGTTGGAGTGGTGTACCGTTCTATTTAAGAACAGGCAAACGGATGGCAGAAGCACAATCTGCAATATGTATTCGTTTTAAACATCCACCACATCGTTTGTTTAAAGAAACACAAACAAAATTGATGAAGCCCAACTGGTTGTTGCTGGGTGTGCAGCCTAAAGAGTGTTTAACGCTTGAACTGCAAGTAAAAGAAGCAGGATTAGAGATGAAAATGCGTACAATCAATCTTGATGCCAGTTATAGAAGTGATGACGATGATAAAAGCGATGCCTATGAAGGTTTATTGCTGGATGTTATGGAAGGTGATCATTCCTTGTTTCTTCGGTATGATGAAGTTGAATGGGCTTGGCGTGTGGTTGACCCCGTGCTGAAAGCTTGGTCTATGGACAGAGACTTTATTAATACCTACCCTGCAGGCAGCTGGGGGCCAAGAGGGACTTATCGGTTGTTTGATCGTGACGATCAATTCTGGCGACATTCCCTGAGTCTGGACGGAGCAAACGTGAGTGATGAAGCCTATTAATATGGAGAAGAAAAATAGTTATGCCGGCAAGAGATGCGTTACCCGAGTGGCAGGCATTATCGCAACACCGCAAGGAAGCAGAAAATTTTCATATGCGAGATTTGTTTCGTTCTGATAATCAGCGTTTTGAAAAATACACCCTGACTGTTGGCGATATTTTTTTAGATTTTTCAAAAAATATTGCTACAGAAGAAACATTTGAAAAGTTATTTTCTTTGGCTCACGCCTGCGACGTTCCGCTATGGATTAAACGAATGTTTTCTGGTGAAGAAATTAATGTTACAGAAGGGCGTGCCGTCTTGCATACGGCGTTAAGGAACCGTTCTGATAAACCTGTTTTTGTTGATGGGGCAGACGTGATTCCCGATGTACAGCGTGTCCTTGCGCAAATGAAAATATTTAGTAATGCGGTGAGAAGCGGGCAATGGCAGGGCTATACCGGTAAAGCGATCACAGATGTCGTTAATATTGGCATTGGCGGATCAGACTTGGGGCCGGTTATGGTGGTTGAAGCTTTGAAGCCCTATGCCAAAGCGGGCTTAAATACCCATTTTTTATCCAATATTGATGGTACTCAAATCGTTGAACTGTTGCGCAGCCTGAATGCGGAAACAACACTCTTCATTATTGCTTCTAAAACATTTACCACTCACGAAACTTTAACTAACGCCCATACCGCGAGAGACTGGTTTTTGAAATCAGCGCCATCAACTCGTGAGATTGCAAAACACTTTGTCGCCCTATCAACAAATCGAGATGAAGTGGTTCATTTTGGTATTGATGCTAATAACATGTTTGAGTTTTGGGATTGGGTAGGTGGGCGTTACTCGCTCTGGGGTGCTATTGGTCTGTCTATTGCAATTCAAATTGGTATGGAGCAATTTGAAGCCTTGCTCGAAGGTGCGCATAGTATGGATAAACATGTGCAAGAAGCACCCTTGGAAAAAAATATGCCTGTTATTATGGCGCTGCTCGGTGTTTGGTATAATAATTTTTTCGATGCGCAAACACATGCAATTTTGCCCTATGATCAATACTTGCATCGCTTTGCGGCCTATTTACAGCAAGCAGACATGGAAAGTAATGGTAAGCATGTGACGAAAAGAGGCGAAGACATTTCTTACTCTAGTGGGCCGATAATTTGGGGCGAGCCTGGTAGCAATGGGCAGCATGCTTTCTATCAACTTATTCACCAAGGAACCAAGCTCATTCCAGCTGATTTTTTAGTGCCTATGGAAAGTCATAATCCCATAAACACACATCACTCTATTCTTATGTCTAATTTTTTCGCACAGACTGAAGCTTTGATGAAAGGTAAGACCGAGGCTGAAGTTAAGGCGGAGATGGAATCCAGAGGTATTGATGAAAAAGAAATAGAGCGTTTACTGCCACATCGAATGTTTGCAGGAAATCGCCCGAGCAATTCACTGTTATTTACCAAGCTGACTCCTCATGTATTAGGCCAGTTGATTGCCTTGTATGAACACAAAATATTTATCCAGGGCATCATCTGGGATGTCAATTCCTTCGATCAATGGGGTGTAGAGCTTGGTAAGCAATTAGCCAAAACTATTTTGTCAGAACTGGATAATAACGATGAAGTGACATCACATGATGTATCTACCAATGGTTTGATCAATTATTTTAAGATGCATACTAAGAAATAGCATACCTTATGCGTGTTTATTCAATTCTATTTTTAATTTGTTGTTCTGTCATCGTTCATGCAAATGAATTTACGACTGAAACTCCTGTTTATCCGTACCATGAGGTCAATCGTTTTCCTCATGACACTAATGCGTTTACTCAAGGTTTGTTGTATGTAGATGACAAACTTTATGAAAGTACGGGACTGCATGGGCAATCGACCTTACGTGAAGTTGATTTGCTGACGGGTGCCGTACGTAAGGGACTTAGTTTGCCTGGCGATTTGTTTGGCGAAGGTTTGACCTTGTGGAACGACAAACTTATACAATTAACATGGCGTTCAGGTCTCGCTTTATTCTTTGACAAAAATACTTTTCAATTTGAAAAAAAATTGCGTTATCGCACCGAAGGCTGGGGTTTGACGCATAATGATAAACATTTGATTATGAGTGATGGTAGCGCACATCTTTACTTCCTTGATCCGGAAACCTTTGAAGTTCAAGGCCGGTTAACCGTTCGTGATAAAGGCGAAGCCGTAACCTACCTGAATGAGCTGGAATATATCAAAGGAGAAATATACGCCAATGTATGGCAAACAACACGCATTGCACGTATAAATCCAAAAACTGGGCAAGTGTTATCCTGGATAGATTTATCCAAGCTGGCGGCTCCTTACCAAGGTAAAAAAGGCATGAATGTACTCAACGGTATTGCCTATGACAAGAAAAATGACCGTTTATTTATTACTGGAAAACGGTGGCCTTATTTATTTGAAATTGCACCAACAAGCCCGCTTTCTCCTTGACCGAGGAGAAATATAAAGCGTATGAATAATAACAGCCTCATAACTAAACAAGCAACACAACGCCTTGCTTTGGCTGTCGAGTATGATGGCTCACAGTTTTCGGGTTGGCAAATTCAGAAAAATGCACGCAGTGTTCAGCATGTTGTCCAGCAGGCTTTATCTACTGTGGCGAACCATGAAGTTGTTGTTTCATGTGCAGGGCGAACCGATGCAGGTGTGCATGCACTGTCTCAAATTGTGCATTTTGATACAAGCGCACAACGTAGCTTGCGATCCTGGGTGTATGGTACCAACGCCAATTTACCCAAAGAGGTTTGTATACAATGGGCGCACCCGGTAGATGCTGAGTTTCATGCGAGGTTCTCAGCGCAACGTCGTCAATATCGTTACGTGATTTTCAATCGCGCCGTACGCCCTACTTTTTTAGCCAACAAAGTAACGTGGTGTTACCACGACCTGGACGAATCTTTAATGGCCGAAGCGGCTCATTGCTTGTTGGGAAAACATGATTTTTCATCTTACCGGGCCATAGGTTGCCAAGCTAAAAGTCCCATTCGCACACTGCATCGTTTATCTGTGTGTCGCTATGATCAGTTTATTACCCTGGACCTGGAAGCCAATGGTTTTTTACATCACATGGTGCGAAATATTGCGGGTGTGCTGATGGACATTGGTGCGGGTAAAGCACCGGTTAGTTGGGCACAAGAAGTACTTGAGCATAAAAACAGAACCTTAGGTGGTGTGACCGCCCAACCTTATGGTTTGTATTTTGTCGGGGTGAGGTACCCTGATAAATATCAATTTCCTAAACTATCTTTAAGCACTTTAGGGCTACCTTTGGTCGCTACTTTATAACAAGTAATAGTCGGCTATTGTGAGTAGTTTCAACGCAGCCATGGAATGAAAAGGGCGTGCAATAACACCTAAATCTATAACGCTACGGGTATAGAATAAAAAAGAGGGATTATGGTAAAGGGAAGTCGTTTGTGCGGTGAAATTCACTACGAAGTCGAATTAGTGCCTGGTAAAATCTGTAATTGTCATTGTGCACCGGCAGGTAGGGTGCACTCTACACTCTCCCGTATTGCTGGGATAAATCGTGCGTTTGGTGGCAGAAATCGGTGGGTATCTGGATCGAAATAGTGATTCACCTCTAGGATATCACGATGTGTGATGGATTCTCATTGTTGAAGTATAGAGGATATTGTGAGGGAATACTTTGTGGGTAATGGGCAGTCCTAGGGCTTGTTCGCGTTGTTGGCCGCATGTTATCTTGTTACCAGATGTTACAGTAAGGAGCGCGCGGGTGTTTAGAGGGTTGATTTATGGGTTAATTTTGGGGTTTAGTTCTGTCGTGTGGGCTGAAGCTGAAGTTAAGGCAGTAGATGATTCCGGAAAGATTATAACGCTGACTACGGCTATTGGTACAACGTTAGATGCGTATATTGCGGGTTCTGTTGCAACGAAAAAAAGCGTTTTAATCTTGCATGATCGTTGGGGTTTGGACCAAACTGCAAGACTATGGGCGGATCGTTTTGCGGCAGAAGGTTATTTAGCTCTGGCCATTGATTTGTATGATGGCCGAGCAGCGAAAAAAACCAATAGTGCGCATGCTGCTCTTATCATGCGTCAAATTGATCCTGAGTGGTCTACGGTCAATATAAAAGCTGGGCTGAATTATCTGTCTAAAAAGACGGGAGAGAAAACAGCCGTATTGGGTTGGGGATTGGGTGGCAGTTTGGCTTTTAAGGCGACGCAACTGAATACCGATATTCTCGCATCGGCAGTAATGATGTATGGTTATTTGCCTATTGAGGCTAGGGAGTTAGAGAAAGTAACCAGCCCTATTCTAGGTGTGTTTTCGACTTCTGATGAAAGAATTACCCCAGAAGAAATAGAACAAGTCGGTTTTTTGATGGGGAAACTGCGAAAGCCCTTCGTTTCTTTAAACGTGGACGCCGCCGCTGGCTTCGTTGATGAAAGCTTACCTGCTTATGACCAGGAAGTTATGGAACTGGCCTGGCAACGCAGCCTGGAGTTTCTGAACGCTACGTTGTAGGTTTTCTCTCTGAAAGTGTGTTTTTGGGTTTTACATATGGCCAAACTCGATATTGATTCTTATAGCGTTTAGCTACAATATACAATAAAATACAACGTTTCATGGCGGTTCTGTCGGTGTCGAAAAATTACTTTGTAGCTACTCAGCGTGTTTATATTTTGCTTCAGGTCTCGACAATTGCTCCTGCATTGTCCTAACTGCGTGCATCCATGCACTAGAAGGCGTTTTCGCACGGAAAGAGGGCGCATATAGAAATATGCAGCCGATTGAGTACGAAAACAACACCGGGCTGGAACAGAAGGTTAGTACGCTGATATTAAGTAACTACCCAGCGTGTTTATATTTTGTTTCAGATCAAGGCGTTTTTGCACGGAAAGAGGGCGCATATAGAAATATGCAACCGATTGAGTACGAAAACAACACCGGGCTGGAACAAAAGATGGATACGCTGGGTAGTTACATTATTTTTTAAATAAATTTTGGAGTGATCTGAGTGGTTACTATTTTGTTTTTTTGGAGTGATAAGTGAAATTAACGGGTGCTGAAATTGTGGTCGAATGTTTGGTTGAAGAAGGCGTAGAGCATGTCTTCGGCTATCCTGGCGGGGCGGTATTGCATATCTACGATGCGTTGTTTCGGCAAGACAAGCTTAAGCATATATTAGTCCGCCATGAGCAGGCTGCAACACATGCCGCCGATGGCTATGCACGATCCACTGAAAAACCGGGTGTCGTTTTGGTTACCTCCGGACCCGGAGCCACCAATGCAGTCACCGGTATCGCCACCGCTTACATGGACTCCATCCCCATGATTGTGATCACTGGACAAGTGCCGACGGCTCTTATTGGCAATGATGCGTTTCAAGAAGTTGACTCTATAGGCATTACTCGCCCTTGTGTAAAACATAATTTTCTGGTCAAAGATGTTGCCGACCTTGCGGAGACCATGAAAAAAGCATTCTATATCGCAACGTCAGGACGGCCTGGTCCCGTTGTTGTCGATATTCCCAAAGATGTGACGGCTGAAACAACAGAGTTTTCCTATCCGAGCAAAGTAAGTATTCGTTCTTATCATCCCGTGGTTAAAGGTCATTTGGGGCAGATTAAAAAGGCTGTAAAACTCATGCAGTCTGCGGAACGTCCTATGCTGTACACTGGGGGAGGCGTGATTCTGGATAACGCTGCCACGGAACTGGCTTGTATTACTCAACGTTTGAATTTTCCGATTACCAATACACTCATGGGTTTGGGTGCTTATCCTGCAACAGATAAACAGTTTTTGGGTATGTTGGGTATGCACGGTACCTATGAAGCCAATATGGCGATGCATCATTGTGATGTGTTAATCGCCATTGGCGCTCGATTCGATGACCGCGTCACGGGTAATATCGAAAAATTTTGTCCTACAGCAAAAATCATTCATGTTGATATTGATCCGGCTTCCATATCTAAAAACATTAAAGTAGATATCCCGATCGTTGGGCCTGTTAAACATGTTTTAACTGAAATGCTTAAACTTTTAGATAAAAATAGCGGCAAGACAGAAACAGTTTCCCTGGAAAAATGGTGGTCTCAGATAGAAGAATGGCGAGCAACGCAATGTCTGGATTTTAAAAATGATGGCGATTACATCAAACCTCAATTTGTAGTGCAAAAACTCTATGAAGCAACGAATGGAGAGGCTTATGTGACCTCTGATGTGGGTCAGCACCAGATGTGGGCGGCGCAATATTATAAATTTGATAAACCCCGTCGCTGGATTAACTCGGGCGGTTTAGGCACGATGGGTTTTGGTTTACCCGCAGCAATGGGGGTACAAATGGCCCATCCGGATGCAACCGTGGCGTGTATTACCGGCGAAGGCAGTATTCAAATGTGCATTCAGGAATTATCGACGTGTTTGCAGTATGGTTTGCCTTTGAAAATTATTTGTTTGAATAACGGTTACCTCGGCATGGTCCGTCAGTGGCAGGAATTCTTTTACCAAGGGCGTTACGCGACATCCTATATGGAAGCGTTGCCGGACTTTGTAAAACTTGCTGAAGCTTATGGTCATGTAGGGTTACGCATTGAGAACTCTGCTGACGTTGAGGGTGCTTTCAAAGAAGCGTTAGCGCTGAAGGATAGATTAGTTTTTATAGACTTTCTTACTGATCCTACTGAGAATGTATACCCCATGATTCCTTCTGGTGCGGGTTTAAATGAGATGATTCTGGTTTAAAATAAATAAAGTTAAGTTAAGGTGTGATTAGATTTGGCTATGCGACGAATAATATCGATTTTAATTGAAAATGAAGCTGGGGCATTATCTCGTGTTGCCGGTCTTTTTTCTGCAAGAGGCTACAATATTGAGTCATTGACTGTGGCTCCCACAGAAGATGCATCTTTATCACGAATGACCTTAGTTACTCGAGGGTCTGATGACATTATTGAGCAGATTACCAAACAACTTAACAAACTCATCGATGTTGTAAAATTGGTAGACTTAACTGAGAGTGCTTATATCGAACGTGAAATGCTGCTCATTAAAGTTCAGGCTCAAGGTGATGAACGAAATGAATTAAAACGTATGGCTGATATTTTTCGTGGTCATGTGGTTGATGTGACATCAACTACTTATACCATCGAATTAACGGGGGGAGCCGATAAACTTAATGCGTTTATTGCCTCACTACCCGCCACGAAGATATTAGAAACGGTACGTTCAGGTGTCTCCAGTATATCAAGAGGCGCAAAGAGCTTGCGTTTGTAGAGCGCCTATAAATTAATAATATTGAGTAACGAGGAAAACGGAAAATGAATATCTATTACGACAAAGACTGTGATCTGTCTATTATCAAAGGCATGAAAGTAGCTATTATTGGCTATGGATCTCAAGGGCATGCGCACGCTAATAATTTAAAAGACTCAGGTGTTGATGTCATTGTCGCATTGCGTGAAGGCTCCACATCTGCGGCCAAAGCCAAGGCGGCAGGTTTGCAAGTAACGAATACAAAAGAGGCTGTAGCTGGTGCGGATTTAGTCATGGTGCTGACGCCTGATGAATTTCAATCGCAACTTTATAAAGAAGAAATTGAACCCAATATAAAGAAAGGTGGCATTCTCGCTTTTGCCCATGGCTTTGCAATTTTATATAACCAGATTGTTCCTCGTGCTGATTTGGATGTCATCATGATAGCACCCAAAGCACCGGGACATACGGTAAGAAATGAATTTGTTAAAGGCGGGGGTATTCCTGATCTGATCGCCGTTGAACAAGACGCTTCAGGTAAAGCCAAAGACATTGCCTTGTCTTACGCCTCAGGCGTGGGTGGGGGGCGTACCGGTATTATTGAAACTACATTCCGTGATGAATGTGAAACTGATCTTTTTGGTGAGCAAGCGGTATTATGTGGTGGTGCTGTTGAGCTGGTTAAAGCCGGTTTTGAAACCTTGACTGAAGCCGGTTATGCACCGGAAATGGCCTATTTTGAATGCCTGCATGAATTAAAGCTGATTGTTGACCTTATGTACGAAGGTGGCATTGCGAATATGAACTATTCGATCTCCAATAACGCAGAATATGGTGAATATGTTACAGGCCCACGTATTATCAATGATGAAAGTCGTGCAGCAATGCGCGAAGCGCTAAAGAATATTCAAGAAGGTAAATACGCTAAACAGTTTATTTTAGAAGGACAGTCTGGGTATCCGGAAATGACGGCAATGCGTCGTCTTAATGCCGAGCACCCCATTGAAATAACAGGCGCGAAATTACGTGCAATGATGCCTTGGATACAAAAAATTGTTGATAAAAACAAAAACTAGGAAATAGCCGCGAAAAAAGAATCGTGATGATTCTGGTTCCCATGCTCCTGCGTGGGAACTCATACCTTGCTAAATGCCAGTTACCGTATGCATCCCCACGCAGGAGCATGGGAACGAAAAATTTTTCGAAAAACCAGGTTCTCGAACAGCCTCCTGGGAAGAGAGTCGCGAAAAAAAGGGATCAGGATATTGTTTCATGAATAAAGAAGAAGATAGTGTAGTTAAACAAGATCAGGATTCCGCAAACGTTTCAATGAATGACGCACCACCACCTCGACGCAGACCGGGTATCTATCTACTTCCCAACCTCTTTACTACAGCAGGTTTGTTTGCGGGTTTTTACGGTATTGTTGCCGCAATTGGTGGACGTTACGAAGAAGCGGCTATTGCGATATTTGTAGCGATCGTTATGGATGGAATGGATGGTCGTATTGCACGTATGACCAACACACAAAGTGACTTTGGTGCCGAATACGACAGTTTGGTTGATATGGTTGCCTTTGGTCTTGCGCCTGCTCTGATTGTCTATGAATGGGCCTTGCAACCGCTGGGGAAAATTGGTTGGCTCATCGCTTTTGTTTATGTTGCTGCTACGGCCTTGCGTTTGGCTCGCTTCAATACACAAGCCAGTGCTCTGGGTAAACGCTACTTTCAAGGCTTGGCAAGTCCGGCTGCCGCAGGATTGATAGCGGGTTTGGTCTGGTTTGTTGACGATGCCGGAATGACGGGAGCCGAAGTTGCCTATATTGCTGCATTTTTAACCCTTGCTGCAGGGGTTTTGATGGTTTCTAATGTGCGTTACCGCAGCTTTAAGGATATTGACTTCAAAGGTAAAATACGCTTTGTTATCGTGCTTTTCATCGTTTTGGGCCTCGTCTTTATTTCGATTGCTCCTCCCCAGGTTTTATTTTTATTGGCTTTGATTTATGCGGGTTCAGGCCCATTACTAACGCTAATGTCTTTACGTAAAAAGCGTTTGGCACGTCAAGTCGCAGATTCAGATAAAGGTTAAGAGACCTTTCCGCAGCACAGTTTTAAGGTGAACGCGATGAGTGATAAATTAATAATTTTCGATACGACCTTGCGTGATGGCGAGCAGAGTCCGGGAGCGTCAATGACGCGCGATGAAAAAGTACGCATCGCTAAAGCGTTAGAAAAAATGAAAGTTGATGTTATTGAGGCGGGCTTTCCTGTCGCCAGTCAGGGAGACTTTGAATCCGTGCAAGCGGTAGCTTCAATCATTAAGGACAGCACGATTTGCGGTTTGGCAAGAGCTGTGGATGCCGATATTGATCGAGCGGGAGAAGCATTGGTCAATGCGAATTCAGCTCGCATACATACTTTTATCGCAACTTCTCCCATACATATGAAAGAAAAACTCAGAATGACACCCGACCAGGTGTTAGATCGAGCTGTCAAAGCGGTGCGCCGAGCGCGACGTTATACCGATAATGTTGAGTTTTCTCCAGAAGATGCCGGTCGTTCAGAGCTGGATTTTTTATGCCGTGTGCTCGAAGCGGTGATTGATGCCGGTGCAACAACAGTGAATATACCGGATACGGTGGGTTATAACTTGCCGCATCAATTTGGTGAGCTCATAAAAAATCTTATCGAGCGAGTGCCAAACTCAGATAAAGCCGTCTTTTCAGTGCATTGTCATAATGATTTGGGTTTGGCTGTTGGCAACTCTCTGTCGGCGATTTTAAATGGAGCACGTCAGGTAGAGTGTACGATTAATGGGTTAGGTGAACGGGCAGGTAATGCGGCGTTAGAAGAAGTAGTGATGGCTGTCAGAACGCGCCGCGACCTTTTTACGTGCGATACCCGTCTGGATACCACTCAAATTGTTTCGTGCAGTCGCTTAGTTTCTCGAGTCACCGGTTTTACCGTGCAACCGAATAAAGCAATAGTCGGTGCCAATGCGTTTGCGCACGAGTCTGGTATTCATCAGGATGGCGTACTGAAAAAACGCGAAACGTATGAAATTATGCGCGCACAGGATGTCGGTTGGACAGAAAACCGCATGGTGCTCGGCAAACATTCAGGACGCAATGCCTTTCGTACTCGTTTAAAAGAACTCGGTGTTGATTTTGGTTCTGAAGAAGAACTGAATACAGCCTTTGCACGCTTTAAGGAGTTAGCGGATCGTAAACATGAAATTTACGATGATGATTTGCAAGCATTAGTCACCGATTCGGGGGCGCAATTGATGCATGGTCGCTTAAAATTGGTCTCATTGAAAGTGTGTTCCGAGACGGGTGAGAAACCCGAAGCTCAGGTGACATTGTCTGTTGATGGAAAAGAAGTGCAAGCTGTTTCAGAGGGTGGCGGTCCCGTTGATGCAACTTATAAAGCGATTGAAAGCATTGTGCAAAGTCATTCTGATTTAACCTTGTATTCTGTTAATGCCATCACTCGGGGTACCGATTCTCAAGGTGAAGTGACAGTTCGGGTGGAGAAGGGTGGAAGCATTATTAATGGTCAAGGTGCAGACCCGGATATTGTCATCGCTTCTGCCAAAGCTTATCTTAATGCTCTGGATAAAATGATGGTGCCTGTGGGTCGGGAACATCCACAGATATAAACATTATGGCGATAACAGAGCAGCAGCGTCGGCAATATTTGCGCGCGATGGGTATTGAAGTCTGGCAGCAACAAAATTCCAGCGCAGAGTCCGAGCCTGAGTTATCCAATGCAGGGCTGCTGTCGCATGATGACAAAATAGACACAGGCACGGATAACCGTTGGAATAAATTAGAACAACGCGTTGCACATTGTCAGGCTTGCGTACTGCATGAACAAAGAATACAGAGTGTACTGGGCACAGGAAATTGTCAGGCCGACTGGATGATTATCGGTGAAGCACCCGGTGCCGATGAGGACAAGCAAGGTGAACCCTTTGTCGGCCGTGCGGGCAAGTTGCTCAATACGATGTTGTTTGCCGCTGGCTTTGAACGAGCAGATGTTTACATTTGCAATATTGTTAAGTGTCGACCACCACAGAACAGAGACCCTCGACCGGAAGAAGTGGCGCATTGTAGCGCTTATCTACAACAGCAAATTGACTGGGTACAGCCTAAGTTGATTTTGGCCGTAGGGCGTATTTCAGCCCAGCAGTTACTGCAGTCTGGAGAGCCCGTCGGACGATTACGAGGCAAAGTACACCAATGGGGCGCACTAAAGATTCCATTGGTGGTGACCTATCATCCTGCGTATTTATTACGCGCTCCCAGAGAAAAAAGAAAAGCCTGGACCGATCTCAAATTAGCTTTATCCGTATAGGGTACGTCAGGTTAAAATGACGAAACCAATACTTGCCCGTTCGCACAGCTTAAGGGTAATGACACCAACCGATCTTGATGAAATCTATGTGCTTGAACAAGCCTCTTATCCCTACCCCTGGACCTTTGGTATTCTTAAAGACTGTTTAAAAGTAGGTTACCTGGGGCGAATACTGGAAAATTACAATAAAGAAATAGATGCTTACAGCATCATGTCGTCAGGCGGTGGAGAAGCCCATATTCTCAATCTGTGTGTAAGAGCAGAATTGCGCGGGCGAGGCCTGGGCCGGTATTTATTACATACGTTGTTAGACGATGCGAAGACACTGAAAGCGGATACCGTGTTACTCGAAGTACGGTCGTCCAATAAAGCGGCCATCACCCTTTATGAATCCACCGGTTTTAATGAATTAGATGTACGGCACAACTACTATCCGGCAAAAAAAGGTCGGGAAGATGCCATTATTTTTGCGAAGTATATTAGACTTGAGAAAACCAGTTGAGCTATGGTTCACCCCAAGAAGACTTTGTCGCTGTGCTCGGGCGTATATACCCATAGCGTTTGGAATTTAGGTGTAATCACACCCATCGGCACCTCATCTTTGCTTTTCCCTCAATCGGAAAACACTCAACTTAGAGCGACTAAGTCTGCGTTTTTCCTCAATCAGAAAAAACAAATATAAGGCACATCTGGACGCACTAACACCTAAATTCAAAACGCCATGGGTATAGCACAAGCTTTTGTTTCCATAGTCCTTCCAAAAAATACCCGCTTAAGCTTTAGATATATGTACTTCTCATGCAGAACGATTTCATCGGGGGATAGGCTGGGATTGATCGGGAAGTCTATAACTCAAGTTTGACCCCGAACCTATTATTCAGTTTTTTATATCTTGTCAAAGAATAACGCAGGGTCGATTTTAAAATGGTTTGACAATTTTTCTATATGTTTGCGCGTTAATTCCCGTTTACCATTCAATATCATTGACATCGCTGAATCATTGACATTAATTATGCTTTTTAAATTTCTATTCTTTAGATTATGTTGTGTCATTAATACACGTAGTGTTGAAATTGCAGGATCTAAAGCTGCTGCTAGTGTTTCAAACGCTTGAAGTTCAGGAAGATTATTTTCGTATTTCTCAATGGCATCAGCAATTAGGTTAACAGCAAATTGCTTTGGGTCATCTGGACTTTCGATAGTAGAGTCAATGGTTTCAAGAGCGCATATTGATGCTTCCAATTTTTCATCGGAATCAATATTTAAAAAATCCTTAATAATATTATTAAGTTCATTAACGACAGGTTCCACAGCGTTTGGTATTTCTTCAAAGTTGTACATATTTTTTGCTAGCATAATATGTTTTCCTGTTATCGACGTATTTCGCCTTTTTGAAATTTTTTCCAAAGTTTGTCGTAGTCTGCATGGGTTAAAATATATTTTGAACTTAAATTGTGAGTTACAAAATTAATATAAGCGATAAGTCTTAGATTATTTCCGCCAATGTCGATGACATACCATTTATCAACATACGTGAAATTGTCTAATGAACCAATTACTTGTTTCATTTCATCCGAGTGACTCCATTTCCCAGTTTTCAGCACTTTGTACAAATCCGTAATCGCTTCACGATCATTAGAATAGGTTTTGGCGGCTTCATCAAACATCTTTTTCGAAATAACGCGCAAACCAACATCCTTTTTCACATTTTGTGAAATTGTATCATAGCTATCGGACAATTTCACATTTTGTGAAGGATGATTTTTTAACCTGAAATCCGCAATGGGAATGGATTCAGCGTGCAAGAGCTTGTGCCATAAACCAGAGTTCAACTGATTTTTTATATTAAAGACTAAACATCACGCCTTCCTGAGCAAGGTGAAATTCGGGTTCGTTTTTTATTCGTCCTCCCTCATTTTTTTTCAAAGCCTCGTGAAATACCTTTTCCAGATTTGCATCGCTGCGTGTGGGTTCGTGATGAGTGAAAAAGCAATGCTTGACTTCCGCCTCTCGGGCAATGGCAATGGAGGCGCTGAAGGTTCCGTGTCCCCAGCCTTTTTTTTCATAATATTCTTCGTCAGTATAAGAAGTATCGATAATCAGGACGTCGACACCACGAATAAAGTCGACTTTCTCTTTTCGTTGTTGTTGGATTTCTTCTTCGAATTCTTCGTAACCATCATCTTCCGGTTCATATATGTTACAGGGCCATTCGTGATCGCCGGTAAAGAATAGAGATTTTTCACCACAGCTGATTTTGTACCCATAGTCCATTACTGGGTGATTCATTAAGATATTTTCTATCCTGGCTGATCCAATCTCCAAAGTTTGCCTATCTATTAAAGAAACGTACTCGATTTTAGCGTTGAGTTCGGCTTCTCTAATAGGAAAGTAGGCGTATTCCATTTGCCGAGCTAATACTTCGTTTATCCCGCGCTGATTGATGGGATCGGCAGCACCATGGATGGTCACTTTATTTCCTGGGATAAATAAGGGGGTGAAAAAAGGCAGCCCTTGAATGTGATCCCAGTGGGTGTGGGTAATAAAGATATTACAGCTTAGGGGTAATTCTGCCAGTAGTCTCTGCGCTAATGGAAAAATGCCGGTGCCCGCGTCCAGAATTATAATCTCGTTATCATCGCCACGCACTTCAATACAGGTTGTATTGCCGCCATACTTCATTGTTTTGGGGCCGGGTGACGCAATGGAGCCTCGGACACCACGAAATGTGAAATTCATTTGTTTTACCTCACCCTAAATGATTTTTCTAGGAGCCTGTCCGAGAATGAAAGCCGTCACGAGGGAAAGTCATTTTGCACCCTCAAGGGGCGGAGCATAAAAGACATATTTTTCGTTCATTTGAGGCGAATAGTTGCGCTATTCAACGAAAATGAACGAAAAATATGGCCAAAAGGAATTTTCCGCAGTAGGTTGTTCGTTCTCGGATAGGCTCCTAGGTTAAAGCGTAGCAAAGATACGGGTTTTTTCCAGGTCTTCTGATACATCACCCAGTGACTCAAGAAGTTCATCGAGTTCCATGCCAAAACGTTCAATGACCACATCGGGTAAACGAGCTATGAGTGGATTACCCGAATGACCAAATTCAAGACACTTAATGATTGAGTTGGCCGCGATGACACAATCTCGCATTTTTGCAGTATCGCCTGTTGTGATTGGCTTATGATGCTCTCTTAAACTGATAACAAGATCTTCAGGAAGTTGCCATTTTTCAGCGAGCATGCCGCCGAGTTCAGTATGGTCGGAACGAATCTCTTCTGCTTCGGTTTGGAACAATGGAATTCCTTCGTTAGCGGCTCTTGTTAAAGCTTTCTCCATCTCTTCAGGCATGAATTGCACCAAAACTACTTTTCCAAAATCATGGAGCAGACCGGCAACAAAGTAATCAGAGGCCTCTTTTGCAGATACTTGCAGTTTTTGGCCCAGTAAGCGGGCGATGGTTGCGGTACCCAGTGAATGAAGTAAAAATTGGTTGCTGTCGAATTTACTGTTACTGTTTTGTGGCAACATGCCCATGGCAGCAATCGTAACAGCCAGGTTCTTAAGCGTATTAATGCCGAGAATGACGACGCCTTGTTTGATCGAAATAATTTTCTTAGATAAGCCAAAATAAGCTGAATTAACGAGTATAAGAATTTTGATTGTCATTACTGGGTCATGATCAATAACTTCTATCAATGCCTTGGGTGAGGAATTGATGTCTGAGGTTAACTGTAAAATCTTGGTCACGCTACTGGGGAAAGCTGGCATTGTATCCACCATGTCTACCAGTTTTGCCTGTAATTCATTCATAATTTAAGACATCGGCATCATTGCATAAAAGCTAAATACTGCTCATTATTATTTTTAGAAAATTAAGCGAGTTGAGTAAAATTAGACCGAATTCTGTTCATTTTGCTACAATAAATATAACGTATTTTTTTGCTGCTATTTTTGGAGTTTTGTACGGGGTTTTCTTATGACAACATTTCAATACAGTGAACCGTTCCCACTGAAACCAGAGACCACTGAGTTTCGCTTGCTGACGAATGATTTCGTTAGCGTCAGTAAATTTGACGGACAGGCGGTACTTAAGGTTGAGGAGGAGGGCTTGACGCTATTGGCGGCCCGGGCCGTTCATGAAGTCTCACATCTGCTTAGAACAAGCCATTTACAACAGTTGCGTACTATTTTAGATGACCCAGAAGCATCGGCTAATGATTGTTTTGTTGCTCTGGCATTACTGAAAAATGCAAATATCGCGGCGGGAATGCAATTGCCGGGCTGTCAAGACACCGGCACAGCCCTTGTTGTTGCTAAAAAAGGGCAACAAGTCTGGACGGGTTATAACGATGCCAAGGCCTTATCCAGGGGGATTTATAAAAGCTATGCACAAGATAATTTGCGTTACTCTCAAGTTGTACCGCTGTCTATGTATGAAGAACAGAACACGGGAACAAACCTACCCGCTCAAATCGATATAGAAGCCGTACCGGGCGAGCATTATAACTTTCTATTTATGACTAAAGGGGGCGGTTCAGCCAATAAAACGTTTTTGTTCCAGGAAACCAAAGCGTTGCTTAACCCTTCCAGCTTGCTTCGTTTTATAAAAGAAAAATTGAAACTACTGGGAACCGCAGCGTGCCCTCCCTACCACTTGGCTATCGTGATTGGCGGTACTTCGGCTGAAGCGAATTTAAAAACTGTTAAGTTGGCTTCAGCGCATTATTTAGATTCTTTACCTCAACAGGGAAGTGAACGGGGCCAGGCATTTCGGGATATTGAACTGGAAGCCGAGGTAATGAAAACCGCGCAAGGTTTAGGCATTGGTGCGCAATTTGGTGGCAAGTATTTTGCTCATGATGCTCGGGTTATTCGGCTGCCTCGCCATGGTGCATCATGTCCTGTTGGTATTGGTGTTTCCTGCTCAGCGGATCGTAACATTCTGGGTCGTATCGATGCACAAGGAATATGGCTGGAACAACTTGAGCAAGACCCTGCCCGGTTTTTGCCCGAGCCTGAACTTAATAAAACAACAGGCAAGGTTGTGCATATTGATCTTACGCAGCCGATGTCTGATATTCGCCGAGCTTTGTCTCAACACCCGATTAAAACCCAGCTCACGTTAAGTGGCCCGATTATAGTGGCCCGAGATAGCGCGCATGCCAAAATTAAAGCCCGTCTGGACAAGGGTGAGCCGATACCGGACTATTTCAAGAATCATATTATTTATTATGCAGGGCCGGCTAAAACGCCTAAAGGCAGTCCTTCGGGGTCCTTTGGGCCAACAACGGCAGGTCGAATGGACAGTTATGTTGCTGCTTTCCAGAAACAAGGTGCATCGCTGATTATGCTTGCCAAAGGCAATCGCAGCTACGCCGTGACGGAATCCTGCATGGCTCATGGTGGCTTTTATTTAGGCTCCATTGGCGGTGCCGCAGCGCAATTAGCGCAAGACTGTATTCGAAAACTTGAAGTCATTGATTACCCGGAACTGGGTATGGAAGCCGTTTTTCGGATTGAAGTAGAAAACTTTCCGGCTTTTATAATTATTGATGATAAAGGGCATGATTTTTTCAATGAACTTGGGATATAACTACTCAGCGTATTCATCTTTTGCTCCCTATTTGCGTTCTTTTCGTACGCAATCGGTTACATATTGCTATATGCGTCCTCTTTCCGTGCGAAAACGCCTTAATATGAAGCAAAATATAAACACGCTGAGTAGTTACCTTGGGATATAGAATGCTAAATCAATTTTCACGTTTCACTGTTCTTTTTGTTGTACTCTCATGGTCGGTACTCACATCCGCCGCACCCATGGCTTCTGTTAATGATATTGCGCCCCCTTTTTCTGCCGAACTGGTTACTGGTGACAAAGTAGAGTTAGAGCAATACCGAGGTCGCACATTATTACTCACTTTTTGGGCAACATGGTGTTCACCCTGTTTGCGGGAACTTCCTGAAATCGAGGAGGCCTATCGACTATTCAAAAAACAGGGCCTGGATGTGCTGGCTGTTAACTTTGCCGAAGATTCTTCTACGATTACGGCTTATGTGAACAAACACAAGCTGGCTTTACCCGTTGCGATTGATGAAGAGCTGGTTATTGCAAATACCTATGGTGTCTTTGCATTACCCAAGAGTTTTTTTATTAATCCTGAAGGCGTCATCACTAAAATAATTATAGGGGGTACGTTAACAACAGAAAGTATTGGCGAGATCCTTCATCAATATACCCCTTAAGAACGTCTTTGTTCTCTGTGATTGATTTTCTTCTTCATCTTGGTGAGTAACTTTTAACCAAAGAGAACGTAAAGGGGGCTGCCGCCTAATAATGTCACTCTTAACCCAGAGCGGATACGCCAGTAAAATTGATTTTCCCCCTCCCCAAAAAAAACTGACTCCAACGCCCCTTTGTTTTAACTAACGTTCTAAGGCGGAGTATCATTTTTATACCCTCTGATAAACGAAGGATGGGGACACCCAAGATAAGTATGTGATTATTTGTAAGCATCATCTGACAAGTGTGTCAGCAATGTTTGATTCATTATTATTGGGTGTCCCCGTCCTCGTTTTAAGAATCGCGTACTGACAAAATCCCGCCCCGAATATGCGCAATATTTAAAATGGCTTGGACTGGATAAAGTTAAATATGATGCACTTGACGAACTAGGAGCCTGTCCGAGAACAGATTGACCTACTGTGAACAATCCATTTCGGCTAGTTTTTCCGATCATTTTCGTTGAATAGACCCATTATTCGCCTCAAATGATCGAAAAATCCAGCTCGAAATGGCTTGCTCTCGCTACGATCACTATTCTCGGACAGGCTCCTAGCGAGAACTGGCGGCATTAGAGCAACCGATTCGCTGGAAATGTTCCCTTGCCCAAACCCCACGACACAAAACAAATATGAGGTCTACTTTTTCACGCGTGGCCTGCGCCATTTTCATGATGAAA
>UOFO01000042.1_pt1 | contig 25791 bp, 16 predicted proteins | sample 1988801 | NCBI WGS metagenome assembly UOFO01 (sample SAMEA4712195, study PRJEB27164) | hydrothermal vent metagenome | biome: marine basaltic hydrothermal vent biome; feature: marine hydrothermal vent; material: mineral | place: Pacific Ocean | collected 2011-06-14/2011-07-23 | depth 1719 m
ATTTCAAATGCTGTTCCTGGATAAGCCAGTAGACTTCAAGGAGATTTTTGTAATAGGTGGCATATTTTCTTTGGCGGGTATTCCAATTTATTTAGTCCTGATCATGCCTGTTTATTCAATCTTATTGAAGGTCATTCAATTCCCAATCGTTGTTACTTTTCCATCGGCAGCAACAATCATTATGTTGCTATTGTTTGCCTTTTTTACTACTAAGGAATGGAAATTAAATAACTTATACAAGTTGCGCACAGCTTTGGTTTCTATTTGGACGTTCCGATTGAGAAAAAATGGAGCTCTAGTGAGCTAAAGTTAAAGTGAGTATTTTTCGATTGAGGAACGTTCAAAGAGGAAGCGAAGATGGGATGCAAGATGTATAAGTTATTTCACTTCCATTCCTAAGTCATGGGGGTATATACAAATTTTAATAATTACCGACTGTAGCGTACTGCATTCTCTTGTTGTTCTTTGGTTGATTTCAAAACTTAAACTACTGAGTTTGTAGCGTAAGGACGGTAAGGACGGGGACACCCACCAATAATAATGAATCAAACATTGCTGACACACTTGTCAGATAGTGCTTACAAATAGTCGCATACTTATCTTGGGTGTCCCCGTCCTCTTTTTTAGTTCATGCCCATGCTGGGCGTACACAAAAACATAAACGCTGACCACTTTTACTTACGGCCTAAAAAACAGGTCACAAGTAAAAATGTCAGGTTATGTAGGCGTTAGGCATTATGGGTATGGTGTAGTTACTGATAAAATAGAAACTAATTCATATCATTGGAAGTAAAAATGAGCGCAAAGCAATTACGATCTCGGTATCAAATTAAAATTATATTGGAAGGCTCGAAACCACCAATATGGCGGCGATTACTGGTTCATAGCAGTATCAAATTGAACCTATTTCATGAAGCTATTCAATATTCGATGGGATGGTTAAACTGTCATCTACATCAATTCGAAAAAGATGGGATTTTATATGGTTTAGCCGATGATGAACTTGGGGCAGATTTTGGCCCTGAACTAGAAGATGAAAACGAATATAGATTGTCGGATTTACTTAATTCAGAAAAAGACTCCCTGATCTATGAATATGACTTTGGTGATGGCTGGAGACATAAAGTCACACTCGAAAAAATACTACCTTTTGATACTTCAGCAGGAGTTGTGACGTGCATCAAGGGAAAAAGATCATGCCCTCCAGAAAATTGTGGGGGAATATGGGGGTACGAAAACCTACTTGAGATTATTAGTGATCCCGCACATTCCGAGCATGAGGAAATAATTGAATGGCTCGGAAGTGATTTTGAACCGGAATATTTTAGTCTAAGTGAAACGAATAACATGCTGTCACAGTATGTCAAATAAAATGCCTAACAAAAGCAATTTCGTGTCAAGATAAATCCAAATCGGTGGAATTGATTAGAAAGTCATGAAATCCGATGTTGTAACCTAGGAGTCTGTCCGAGAATGCAAGATATTGCTTTCAGAAAATCTTAGGCGCAACTGTTTTTTCTAGGTTAAAGCAATGTACCAAGGCTCGAACGGAATATTTTATGGATTAACCCGGGTCAGAATTTATACAACGACAGGGTATATACCCGTAGCGTTATAGATTTAGGTGTTAGTGCGTGCAGATGTGCCTTAGGTTCGGTTTTTCCGATTGAAAAAAAACGTAGGCCTAGTCGCTCTAGGTTGAGTTTTTTTGATTGAGGAAAAACCGAAGATGAAATGCAGATGTACGTGAAAACGCCTAAATCTATAACGCTACGGGTATAGTATATATTGTCCCAACCCTCATAGGCTCCGCACTCTCTGCTCAACAAGCTTGGGCGCTGGCCGGCCAATATGAAAGCCTTGAGCATAGTTTACTTTGTATTTTTTCAGAATTTCCAGGGCAACACGATCTTCAACGTGCTCTGCTATTGTGGCTTTACCAAACCAACGCGCAACATCGTTCATCGCTTTAACCAGCACCTGATCATCTCTGTTACTGGCTAAGGATTGTATAAAAGCACCATCAATTTTAATATAATCAACCGGTAGCTTTTTCAAATAATGGAATGATGAGAAGCCCGCGCCAAAATCATCAAGCGCAAACAAACAGCCCATGGCTTTTATTGAGTTAATCAGCGAATAGGCGGCACTGAAATCAGCCAGCGCCGTTGTTTCAGTGATCTCAAAAATGAGCTGCCTGGGTGAGATAGGATATTCAGACAGCAGCTCTTTGATTAAGGGCAATAGATCGCTATCCACCAGCGATGGCGCGGATAGGTTTACCGTCATCTGATACGATTTTCCTGTTTGATTGTTCTGGTGAAGCAACTTAATGGTTTTTTCTAATACATAATGATCGATATCCAGTATTAAGTTACTGCGTTCGGCCATAGGTATGAAAGATTCAGGACTGATAATTTGATCACGATTGTCTAACATCCGAATGAGCGCTTCGTGTAATTCGATGCGATTCGTTTCAAGATTCATGATCGGTTGAAACTCAAGAAAAAAGCGATCATGTTGCAGCGCATGCTCTATTTGTTGCCGCCAATAGATGTCATTTTGCAGCCACTCTTTAGCGTGATCTTCTATTTTATAGACATGCCAACTGCCACGACGCCGTTTTTTTACGTGATACATAGCCATATCTGCATTGGCCAGTATTTCGTCAACACTTTCGCCGTGCTTGGGATAATAGGCAATCCCTATGCTAATTGATATTTTATGATTATCTCCCAGTAATTCAGGCATACTAATGTGACTGAGCTTTTCATTTATTTTTTTCGCCACAGCCATAGTGCTCTGCTCATCAGAGGACGGCATCAAAATAACAAACTCATCTCCACCAAAGCGGGCAATGACATCTGTGGAGCGAATACATTGTTTGAGTTCAGAAGCAACCAGAGTAAGCAAGTTATCGCCAATACTGTGGCCCAGAGTATCGTTAATGTATTTAAAGTGATCCAGATCAAGAAAAAGTAGAGAGCCGCGATGTTGATACCTCTCTGCATTTTGCAAGATTCTTTCAAACTCTTCTTGAAATTTTCGACGATTATAAAGCTGGGTCAAGGGGTCGTGATTTGCCAGCCAGGTAATATGGTCTTCTGCTTGAATCCGGGCCGTAATATCCAACCCAACGGACAGAATCGCCGGTTCGTATGAATGCTTGTGGTTAAGATGGGAGTGCAGCCAGGCAACATGAATAGTGTCTCCATTGCTGCATGTGAGCTGCGATTCATGCTTATAAATAGACTCCTTAGATGCAATAATGGAATTAAATTGATCCGTGACATAACTTTCGTTACGCGTACCGCTTATGCCCGTTAAATCACAAAATCGCATCTTGGCAAGATCGGGGGGTGAGTAGCCAGTAAGTGATTGGCCGTAATTATTAAGTAATAATATTTTACCTTTGCTGTTCTGAGTGATGATAATGACCTGGGCCGTATTCAGTAGCTCATTCACAAAATCACGCTCTATACGCAACTCCTCCATTTTGGATGCAAGATCAATCTCATGGCTTTTAATATTTGTTTCCAAAAATTGTAATTGATGCGATAGTTTGATCGCACTGGCATCAAGCTGATGTATTTCATCTGAAAAAATATGCTTTCTCTGGTTGCTTTTGAACGTGTCCAGCGCTTTTGCATATTCGCTTTGGGCAAGCAGGGGTAAGGCTAATGCCGTGCGCCGCAGCCTTGAAAGAGGAAACCATAATGCCAACACCACAATAATTTCTGCAACAACGATAGTCAGTATTCCGGTAAGCAGTATTTCTTGTTTGGTTTGCTCATTATTACGATATGGAACCGTGATATCGTCAATAAAAATAATATGATTCGTGGTCGAATCTGCTACGTCCGCCATAGGATAAAGCCTGAGTTCATAAATATGATCCTGATAATACACTTGCGAATAAGGGCGGAGCAGGTCATTTAACGTGTGCGTTTCAGATATCACCTGTAAAATATTTTTGAATTGTACATAGTTCGAAAGTGCTGAAATGTATACGTCCCAGTCTTTGATATAGCTTTCTTTACCTCCAGTAACACTTGTCAGCAAACCAATATTTGTTGATGACATACTATTGAAATTGATGATCAGTTCAACCAGTGATTTGCCTACAACGATAACCCCAACCATTTCTTTTTGAGAAAGAACGGGAACGGCATTTAATAAAATGCACTCCGCCTGGCAGTTGATAATTGTAACTGGCTTCTCGTCTGCGAACGAGGGTTGAATCAATTCGCTGATGAGTTCCTTTGGCAGCGTATTAATTTGATTGCTCACTGAACTCACATGGATTAAATCAACTTTGTCGTAGTAGGCAATAAATTCAATATCAGTTTCAATGGATAGAATAGGCCAATATTCTTCTAATCGAGCTTTTAATAATGAAATATCATCATCATTGATTGATGGCTTAATGCCAGAAAAAAGAGGTATTAAATGACCTATTTGCCCAAGTCGATTAGTCGCCGCTATGATCAGCCCTTGAAAAGCTTGCAGATTTCTTTGGTAAATGACATCTCGGTTTTGTTTAAATTCATCATTAAGGTTAGAAGAATGTTGGTAATAAAAAACACTATTAATAAACAGCATGACGAAAGTAAGCAAAATAAATATTTGCCACTTTAAACTCACAAACCCTTTAATATTAGTCCTTTTCATTGTCTAATCATAATATTGCGTGGCTTTAAAATCTGAAAGATACAATTCCAGCCAGCATCCTCCAGTCTTTTTTAGTTGTTGCTGCATCCGGGTTATTCTGCCTGGGCAACCAGGCTGTTCCGTTAATCCAATGGTGCTCCAATCGCAACATCCATAATTGATTAATATCCCAGCGCAACCCAACGGTCCAGTCCTTAGCAAATTGCGTATGTGCAGGCGTAGCACCGCCCGTAAGAGAGGCAATTTTTACGCCATCTCTATCTTTACGGTTCTGATAAAGTACATCATAGCGCAAAAAGAAATTAAGACTTGGGGTAATTATAGAAGTAAGCTGAAGATAATAACTTTCACCATTAATTTCCTGGAAAGGGAGAAAGGCACCCAGGTTTGTAAAATCGAATCGTCTGTCCGCGTATTCGGCTGTGACGGCCCAATACTCTGCATCATATTGGAAAGAGAATACATTAAGCAGAAACTTCACATTCCCATCATTTCGATTCAAACTGGCTGAATCTCTGTAATTCAACTGCAAAAAAGCGCCACTATAGGCCAAGGTATAAGCATTTTTGTGAATAAGAATATTCCACAAATAACCCACTTCACTGTCTAGCGTACCCATAGCGGACGGACCCAAAAGCGAGGTTGTGATTGATTTTTTGTCCGTTCTTGGTTTGCCGACTCCAATCGTAAATTCTGCGGTGTAATCAGTTTGATGCGACTCCCCATAAAGATGAAACCCATCCCCGGAAAGTGATAAATCGCGCGTTCTATCAAAATAAATCGACTGCGGCAGGAGGACACCGGAACGTGTAAAAGGCACATCCCGAGTTTCGTTATAGAAACCCGTCGGATTTTTTATACGCCCAATACGTATACCATAGGTTTGCTCCGAAGATATGGGCCTGCTGTAGTCAATAAGCGCATAATCCAGTGTTATTCCATCATCTTCATTCTGCTCCGTGTTACGTGCCAAGATTTGCGCGGAAGAAAAAATTGAAGGAGATAGATTTGATGACACATTTAATCCCAGCTCCCTGAGTGACACACTACCGGATTTTTTTTCACTATTTCCATAAAAATTATTATCTGAAGTCCGCGTATAACCTTGACTCACAAACCCAGCTATTTTTGTTGAGTTCCATATTTCATTTACATCGGCAGACAACAAGCTTGAGTAGAGCATAAGCATCAGTAACAATGATCTACTCTTCATCGCTTGAACCTCTCTCTTATCTCAATCTTTTGAATAGTAGTATTAAACTCATGCCTGGGTAGATAACCTATTGCGCCTGGCGTCGTTGACACCGCTTCCAGCATTTCTTTGAAGGATGCTACGGTAGTTGGGGGCCGCGCGCGCCCAGAATAAACAAGCCTATCCCAGGCACGCCGCAGCTGATGTGGAAAAACACCTAGAATCTGTTTGCAAAAAGTACCATATTCTTCTTCAACGGGACTTGATGTATAGACAATGATCGGTGTTTGATCTTCCCAGTACTTCACTTTTAAACCAAAAATAGTTCGCAAACGACTGAGAGATAACATTTCAACTTTTGTGTCTTTGTGGGTAATTACGATATACGGACTGTCCGCCAAGAGCGACAACGCAGAGACTGGAACAGGATAAAAACTAAAAAAAGACAACGCAATAATGAAAGCTTTGATATAACTGTTCGCTTTAAACAGCTTATCCTTTTTAATTAAGCTCATCGTTTATGCACGCTTTGTGGCAAGATTATCACTATAAAACTTGTTGGAGTTAATAAATAATATGCAAAACTTATTGTTAGAATAGGTATCGTAACTCAAGGTTCTCTTTAATAATAGCAGCATAACGCTCTATGTGTTGTGGATTTGAGACGTTTCATCTTCATCATCAAAAAAATTAGTTCAATTTTGATGTGTAAACTATACTCTTGATTCACAATCGTAAAAAACGCAATAGGTTATTCTGATTATCATCCCTTGCGACGAGGATTCAATTTCAACGTAAAACGGTAATGCAGAATCACTGAAGCCTTGTTGCACAGAAGCGACAAAACTCATCAGTGTCATAAAAATTTTTGTATTTAGTTAAAATCAGGGAGTGAGTATGCACGGACTGCTGGATGAATTTAACAATACTTTTTGTCTTGATGTAGGTGATGACGCTTATTTGTCATTGGCTAATATGAAACTCCGCTATCAAGTATGGTGCCTGGAAAACGATTATTTCAATCCCGCTGATTTCGATGAAGCAATCGAGTCTGATGAATACGACTCACGTTCTATTTATGCTGTAGTCTCGAATAAAAATCATAATATTAATATCGCCACCACGCGCGTTATATTGCACGACAAAAACAAACCGAAAACGAAATTTCCTATGGAGAAATTTACAATGCTACGCCGGCATGAGCGTGATCATTTATTGCATGCGCCAAGAGAAACTATAGGGGAAATTTCTCGGTTTTGCGTCTCTAAAAATTTCAGGAGACGAGCCGCTGAAAAAAAAACAACGCACGGAATCACTCCCTCTGACGAAACACCACAAGCCTCAGGAAAACGTAGCTTCTCGCAAATAACCCTTGGTTTGTTTAGAGGGATTTTCTCCATCTGCCTCCAATATAATCTTGATCATTTGTATGCGTTTATGGAGCCCGCATTACTCAGAATAATACGAAGATATGGCGTGAATTTCACCCCTGTCGGCCCATGCGTAAATTATTATGGCCTTCGTCAACCTTGTATACTCTCTATAATAAGCGCGAAAGAAAACGCAAAAAAAACCTCAAAGGAAGTTTATGATTTTGTTTGTTCAGAACAAAATACAACCCCATTGCAAACGCGGTTCGCTAACACAAGCAACAATGCTTTATCTAACTAAATAGGCTTTAGCTATGTCTGAAGACAAAAAAAAAATACCAAACCGCCTGTTTGGCCCACGTCCTTTTCGTAGTTGGCGACTCTGGGGGCTTTTATTTTTGCTCACCTACACCTTGTTTGGTTTTATCGGCGCGCCCTATATTATCAAGTCCCAACTCATAGCAAAAACACCAGAATGGTTAGACCGGGAACTGGCTATTCACGACGTACACGTGAACCCTTTTTTATTTTCCATAACCATGAAAGGAATATCACTTTCAGACCCCGATCATGTTGAACTGGTAGGTTTGGGTAAACTTCACGTTAACTTCGATACCTTTTCTTTGTTTCGCTGGGCCTGGACATTCAGTGAAATCAGTTTTTCGAACCCGAGATTGAACTTGCGAATTGATGAGTCCGGTGCACCCAGCTTTGCTGATCTCATCAAAACAGAAGATAACAACACCCCAAAAAAAACCGAGGCGGTTACCCAGGACACCGCAATGCCAAGGTTAGTGATTCAAAGATTTCAAGTCAGCGGTGGGCAATTTAATTTTGAAGATAATTCCATTGCTACCCCCTTCAAGCAATTAATCGATCCTATCAATTTTAGTTTGATCGATTTTTCTACGCTGCCCGAAAGAGAAGGGCCTTATCGAGTTTATGTGAAGGTACCGGGAGAAGGAGAAATTCGCTGGCAAGGCGACGTTTCGGTCAACCCTTTAAGATCAACAGGAAGCCTGAAGTTAAGTGCGCTCCCCCTCACCGCCGCCTGGCAATACACCCAGGATAATTTGAAGTTTTCACTCGACTCCGGCCTACTTTCAGGATCGCTTAATTATAATTTTCACATGGCCAATACAGGCCCGGAATTTTCTGCCAGTCATATAGCTATGGGACTCTCAGAAATAGAAATTCGAGATAAAAACCACCAGAAAAGCGATATCAAGCTTCCTGATATTGTACTTTCAGATGGCCATTTTGATTTCCGTCAACAAACCCTACATATCCCCGAATTTGCCATTAACGGCGGTGACATTGATACTTTTATGGATAAGGAAGGTCGCTTGCATCTTCCTCATTTATTTACGCCAATAACAACAGACACAGTAAATAATGATCCGCAAACCAGCCAAGAGGTCAATGCGAAAACCAACGACAGTGCGCCATGGCAATTAAAATTAGATCGCGCTTCGATCAATAACCTGAACCTTCGATTTACCGACCGGACCACGACACCTCATGCAAAAATTCATTTAACTGAAATTGATATTGCACTAACTGACATTACCAATCAAAGCGATGATCAGTTTGGACTTCAAGCCAGTCTTAAATTAAATGATGAAGGCTTGCTAAACATATCGGGTAAAGTGGCGGCTTTAGAGCCCATGGCTGATCTCATGCTGGATCTGACGCAAATTCCACTCGTCGATTTTCAGGCTTATCTCAATCCGACGACAAATATGGGTTTGTTATCAGGATATGCCGCCCTGCAAAGTAAATTCCTTTATAAAGAATCAGCAAAAGATGCAGACATAACGCTGTCTGGCCAATTAAAAATCACAAACTTTTCCGCAAAAAATAATTTGACCCGAGGAAAAGTTATTTCCTGGAAAAGCCTCGACCTCGATGGCATCAACCTGGAGTTATCACCCGACAAGCTCGACATTAATACCGTGTCATTAAACCAATTAAACAGCCGCGTTATTATCGCAAGAAATGGTGATATCAATGTCGAAAGTTTAGCCAAAGAAGATACGTCTACGCCAGCATCAACGAAAAAAACTGAAGAAACCGCCGACCCTTTCCCCATCTCCATTAAATCGGTTCATTTAAAAAACAGTGTTGTTTCATTTGTTGACAATACCGTTAAGCCTCGTTTTTCTTCGCGTTTTAATCAAGTAAACGGTGTCATAAAAGGCCTCTCTTCAGAAAATTTCGCTCGGGCAGATGTTGATATTTCAGGTCGAGTTGATGACCACTCGACACTGTCGATAACAGGACAAATTAATCCATTAAGTGAAAGCTTATACACCGATCTAAAATTAAAATTCAGCAACTACAGCATGGCATCCTTAACACCTTATACTGGACGTTATATCGGAAATGCTATTGATAAAGGACGAATGTCGTTTGAATTGAATTATCAAATTTCAAATGAAGAATTAAAAGGAGAAAATAAAGTTCTATTAGACCAGCTTGCTTTAGGTAGAAAAATAAAATCTGCCGATGCTGTCAGTTTACCCATAGCTCTCGCTATAGCCTTGCTCAAAGATACAAAAGGCATCATTGATCTCGATGTGCCCGTGAAAGGAAATTTGGACGATCCGGAATTTCGCTTAAGTGGTTTAATTTTTAAAGCATTAGGCAACGTCATCGCCAAAATTGCCACATCACCGTTCAAGATGCTGGCAAAATTAGCCGGCGGTGGCGATGAAATGGATAAAGTGGTATTCATTCCTGGTGGGCTGGTGCTCTTACCCGAACATAATAAACGATTAAACACTCTGGGAAAGGCACTGCAAGAAAGACCTCAATTACTATTGGAAGTCCGCGGACAATATGACGAAAAACATGACAAGCCAATTTTACAAAAACAAAAACTGGTAGCACGATTAAATGCCAGCAACACCTTGCCTTCTACCGACACACCACTCAACACACTGGATATCGCGATACTGGAAACAAACTATTCTGCACAAGCAGGAGCGGAAGCGATGACCCTCCTGAAAACAAAACACACGACAACAAATGAAGAGACTAAAGAAAAAGAACCTGAAATCATTGACCCAACCCTGTATAAAGCAGCTGTAGTAGACTCGTTAATACGATTAGAAACCGTTAATAATAGTGAACTACGAGACCTGGCTCGGTCTCGTGCAGACACCATACGTAATCATTTTGTAAATACTGGTGGGCTTAATGCCAATCGTATCTTTGTTTTAGAAGCTGCGGCAGATAAAAGTGCAACAAAAGAAGGCATCAGCGCTCTTTTTACGTTAACCGCGAAATAGCCTTAGGACTCACACAGGGTGCCTGTGTGAGATTTAGAAATGTTTAAACTCTATCAACCTGTTGCGCATTTCTGGCCGTTTCAGATGTAATAGAGTGCGCGTTATACGCAAACATTTGTGGTGCATGGAATGCACCCTACCTGGCTCTTTTTACATTAGCCGCAAAATAAAGGAACCGTGCCCAGTTCCTACATCTGAACCTCTCACGCAGGCACAAAGAATGCCTGCGTGATTTTTCAGACACTATGGAGATATCCCGCTACGCTAAGGCGGGTGGAGGAACCAAACCAAACCCATACAGGTGCACTCTGTTCCCTAAAAATCCACCTACATTCGTTTCTTCTCTATAGAACCAGAAAGAATATCTATGATAATAAGGTATACCGTTCGCGCTACCCCTAAGAAACGGTGCCCAGTCGGAAGTGTAATTAATCCACACTATAAACATTCTTTTTAATTATGACGTCTTGTGTAAATAACAGGCCAATTGTAAGGTCTAGTAACTTACTTTGACGACTCAATACGGTTATTACTTTTTGCTTATCTTCACAATCAGTATATCAGTACAAAGGAACAGGCATGCGGTGTCGTTGCAATATGTCACCAATTAAATGTAAATATTACCCTGTAGCGCCAAATTAGAAAGAAGGTCATCCGAGAATATTAATGTTGTATATACCCGTAACGTTACAGATGCAATATCAGCTGGGCAAGGAAAATACGGTCGGGCACAAAACGAGATCGTACAAACTCGGAAACCCACGGATTGATATCATAGTAGTTAAACTTTTCATCCAGGAGATTGCGCACAGTAAAACTGACACGACCTCGCCTCTTTGACAGACGATAGCCGAGGGTTGCATCTGTAAGAAAAAAAGTATCGCTGTCATTAACCCTACAACACGCCTACACTGGAATACTCCTAACCTGAACTAATAGAGTTATAGAGAACCCACTAGGCCCCATAGTTACTCTACGATAAAAACGATTGTCGATTCGATAAAAAACAGAATCATTAATTCTAAACTGCTCGTAACTTAATTTATAAACTTTCATGGTAGCACTCCTTAAAATTATAATATTTACCTGAAAATACAGGCATGCTTCTTTAGTGAAGCTCTAAATTTTGGGTGTAAAGAACAACATAACTTAACCTGGCTGTTCAATGTTGTTGCCATACCCTTCCTTGATCTTCATAATTAGTTTATAAAAAAGAGTTAGCCTGTGTCCATGTGATAGCTCACTAAATTAATGTTAATATTACCCTCAGCAATTCTCGCCTTCCGCTGGAACCCATATAAATACAGGATTTCAGGTGCATTCAGAATAAAAATTTCGTAAACTCTCATTCTTTCAATGTGCATAAAACGGAGTTGTCGTGGGGTTATCTCGTAAATTTTTATCCGCCGATGGATTATTATCCTCCGTTCGACGGGGTTTGCATCGTGAAACCTTCAGAGCTTGTTCGTCACCCTACAGCTGGGCGGATTGTATTATGTCGGGGCTGGCGGTTTTTGGTTTTAAATTCCCTTCGCTTTTGCAATTTGAGAAAAGCCTGGATTCAGAACCCATGATTTCCCGCAATCTGCGAACGCTTTACGGCGTAAAGAAAGCCCCCAGCGATACCTGTATGAGAGAACGGCTGGATCAAGTTGATCCGCGACAATTGAGACGACCTTTTAAACAAATGGGAAACGTTGCTCATTTACATTGGAAACCCATCGCAAAGAGCACCGCCAACTCAGGATTGGGTGTTTCAATTGAAGTAAAACCGACCCTTGAAGGGAGGGTCTTTTACGCTTATTCGTTGAGTTTGGAGTAAAAACCATCCGAAACCGTTCGCCTAAAAAACAGAAAATGGGTGAGTCCAGTGTTCAGTCTCTCACTTTTTATCCCATTGGGTCGATATTTGAGTTGGGGTAAGTTTGGCGGGAATTGCTGCAATGACCTGAATTATCTTTCAGTGATATTTTATCCACGGATAACTTACAACAATTTATCTGCAATCCATCGCATGAGGAAACACCGCGCACAAGGCAACGAGTGTTTACGCCTTTAGTCACATTGAAAGCATTTGTTTTGCAAGTATTGAGTGCCGACGGCTCTTGCAGACAAGCCGTTAGCCAAGTGGCATTACCCTATGCCTAATACCCGTAGTCTTGTAGAAGTCGATCCAGAACCAGCGATAAGCTGTAAAGTTATAAATGTAATGTCAACTGGGCAAGAAAAATACGCTCGGGAATAAAGCGCGGTTGAACCAACTCAGTAACCCATGGATTAATATCATAGTAGTTAAAATCTTTGTCCAGTAGATTACGTAATAAGATACTGATACTTCCTCTTCTTTTTGGTAAGCTGTAACCAAGCGTTGTATTAATAAGTCTGAAAGCATCACTCTCGTTAAAAACCAGTGAACTCAGCTCATCTTTTCTATCAACGTTCTGCCGTACATCATTGACACCGAGTTCGCAGAAAAAACCTTGCGGGGAAAAATAGCGTAACGACAGTCGTACTATATGGGTTTCACTCAGTCTTACACTACCATCACTACGATCAAAATTTTCATACTGATATTCTCCGCCAAGCGCAATATTCTTTGTTGGTGTCCAATACAGATAAGCGCGACGAACATGTTCATTGCGATCCCGATATCGAAAAATTTTAAAATTTGTATCCAGATCAGGCTCTTTCAAGTCACTCCGTGTGTATTCCAGTCCAGCATTGATGTTACGAGCCAAAGAAAAATCAAGCCCTAGGCCGTACCGGGTAGACGTGGTTGCGGTGTCATCATCGAAAAATTGATTGAATCCGGCAATCTGCGTCGGCTCTATGGTTTGATTCGCCACCAAGGCACGTTTTAAGGTTTTAAAACCTGCAGCACGCAAACGTACTGTGTCGTTGAACTGCCATTGCACACCCAGCTTGGGATTGAATCTATTCTGGCGATCTTGATCGACAATCTCATAATCGTCATAACCCAGGCCAACAGTCCATATCACTTTAGCAGGACGCGTTATATTAATATAAGCATAGGCATTATCATGTAATTGCGTGATATTGGTTGTGATTACGCATAATTGGGGATCAAATAAACAAAGATCACCCAAATCAGCCGTTATACGGTTTTGAACATCCAGATCATAGCGACCTAATCCCATTACAATATTGTAGTGCTGAGACTGAAAAAGATATTGTAATTCCGCTTGATAGCCTTGTCGGTTACTGTCACTTTCAATCAAGCCTATAGGCTGTTGAAATCGCTCATCCCGTTCAACATCAGTCACATTCGCAACAATCCGCGACCGCGGCGATAGCACAAAATGCCCGCCAACACGAATATCCTTTTGCTCTATATCGGTGCGAACAAAGGGATCAAACCTCTCAGGCTCGAACCTAAGCGCCAAGTCACCACGCTGAGTATCTCGACGTCGGTATTCCACCTGAAGATTCAGCCTGGGTGTCACAGCGAATTGCGCAAAGGCATTGTACAAAATATTTTTATCGTCATTATTGTCGCGAAAACCGTCGGTTTTTGAATAGAACCGGCCCAGGCTAAAAGATGCACGATTGTAGATACCCGATGCCGTTAATTCTCCACCCAGCGTATCATTACTACCGACAACGCCTGAACTCAGCAGCTTGACCTGGTTGCGCTCAAACAAGGGGGTGTATTCATTCAGTGTGGCATTGGCGAGGCTGGTGCGGGGATCGAGATAGGTCGCACTCAGGCGAGGCTGAACCGGGTTGATATTAACCGGCTGGAGTAATTGCGCCTGGAGTAGTTCACTGACCCGGGCAATCTCATGGCGTGGCCGGGTGCTGTAGCTATCGGCCAAAAACCGGTGGGCAGAATAATTAGACGGATCAATAGCCACAGACTTCCAGCCTTCGACAAGGGCTAATTGTTCCATACCCAAGTCACTATAGACGCGAGACAAGCTCACCCCGCGGGTTGCTCTATCTTGATCTAACAATAATCGTGAGCGATAAACAGCGCGCTGATCATTCAAGGCAATAGATTGTTGTAAATCTGCTAAAGCGGCCACCGGACGATTGTTTGTTTGTTGCATAATCGCACTGTAAAAATAAGGCGTTGGATCGTTGGGGTCGAGTTCCTTGGCCAGGGAAAATTGCGTGGCATCCAATGGGCTGCGTTTTTCTTCATAATAAGCCTTGCCCAGATAACTGCGGATCAATGGGTTTGTTGGTGCCAGGCTGGCAGCAATTTCAATCTGGCGGCGACCCGCTACCAGTTCACCACTACGAATCAGAGCCAGCCCCAAACCCAACCGGGGCTGAGGGTCGGCTTGATCGAGTTGGATGGCTTGATTAAATGCCTGTTTTGCCGCTGAGATATCAATCCGCGTCAGATGTGCAAAACCAAGTACGCTTTGGCTGCGTGCCAGGTCGGGGGGCAGTTCGGTCGCGCGGCGTGCGGCCTCTAGAGCACGGTCAAGTTCACCGAACATCAAATGCAATTCCGCCAAGCGTGCCCAAGCCAGACCACTTGCTGGCGTCGATTCCACAGCTTGTTCGACACTGAGTCGAGCCGGCTCGAGGTCAAATACCGCTTGTTGTGCGTAAGACTGCGCCAGCCAGGGGGCAACCGTATCCGGACTGGCTTCGACCGCTTGGCTGGCCAACTCCAAAGCCAGGTCGGTGTGGTTTTGCGTCACGGCGATGACGGCCTTAAGAGCCAGAGCATCGCCATTGTTCGCTTCCTGTTTTAACGCTTGCTCCAGATCCGCATCAGCGGCGGCGATCTGACCAACAGTCAGATACAAAGCAGCGCGATAAACATAACTCTTGCTATCAAAAAGATCGTCCGCCAGTGATTCGAGTACGGCTAAAGCTGAGGAGAAATCACCTTGGCGATAATGTTCCAGAGATGGTGCGAGATGGGCATCTGTCAGGCTTGTGAAATCACTTACAGCGGGATAATACAATGCCCAACTGACCGCATCCCAAGGTTGTACCCGAGCTTGTAGGTGCGGCGCTTCGCCGGCACGCGCCAAGGCGGTTTCACCTGATCTCAGCTTGATTTCACCTTGCTCATTAGCTGCCCGCACTTGCCCTTCAAATACCGTAATTCGGGCTTGTTCCGCATTAACCGCAACAACAAATTCCGTGCCATCAACAGCAGCATTAACAAAGGGGGTAACCACTTCAAAGCGTTTTTTCAGACGACTGATAAAATGAACAATGCCTTTTTTCAGATCCAGCCGACTCTCGCCCTGCGGGGATAAATCGGTGAAGGTAACGGTAGACAGTTCGTTGAGGCGCAGTATCGAGTTGTTATTAAGTTGCAACGCAGCACGACTATTCGCGTGGGTGCGTACCCTGTCACCAATACAAAAAGTCTCTTGCACCATAATTTTTTTCCATTCGGAACTGGCTTTTGAATGGACCTCTACTACGCCCTGGATGGAAACGACCGTAGCCACGGCCTCAGTGCATTGCTCTGCCTTGGCCCCGACAGAAAAACATAAAAACAGGAAAAAGAATAATGCGCCCTGGCGAAAAAAAGGATTCAAAATATGTAAGAAATTCATTAGCAACTCCCTTGCTATTTGTATAGGTATCTTGCCACATTTTCTTCGCTGCGTTCATTTTTTTTGCAACACGATTACACCATTCTCCGGTAAGGGTAACCTATTTTGAGCATGCAGATCGCAGCGATCAAGGTAATAACGACTGGGGCCGTCGTCGGGAGACATCTCCAGAGCCTGTAAAAAGTGGGCTTTGGCGGTACGCCAACTGGCGCGCTGGTAGGCCAACAAGCCTTTGGCAAAACACTGACACAAAGCATCACAAGACAATTCATTTTCGTCTTGCAAACCCAGAAGCTCATGTATCACAATGGCTTTTTGTTTACCCACCATGCGGAATGTACCCAGTTTACGGCTTATAAAACCATCCAGCCCCGAAAGTACGGCCTCGGACACTAATAAGGTGGTGCCAAGTTGTTTGTTGAGTCCTTCAATACGTGAGGCGGTATTGACGATGTCCCCCACCGCACGATACTCATAATGATCCAAAGCACCGATATTACCCAGCATAATTTCACCGGCATGCAAACCGATGCGCGTCCGTAAATTGGTGCAAGAACCGGGTATTTGTCCACTGCTCAAGGCTTCCAGGGCCGCCTCACAAGCCTGACGACGTAATCGACTTTCTGGCTGACGAGCGGACCAAATTGCCAGCATCGCATCCCCAACCACATCGGAAATAATACCGTCATGCGCACGTATGGGTTTAAACAAACGTTCATAATAATTGTGCATATAACTGCTCAAAGCGTCAGGCGTCAAAAGTTCAGCCAGTTGGGTGTATTGTTCAGCATCACTGGCCAGACACACACCAAACATCGGCTTACTTTGAATACTCATCTGCTGAGAACTGCGTGCCAGATCTGCGATTACATTTTCAGGCAGGTAAAAACCAAACGCCTGACGAATTCGACTACGCTCACGGCTAAGTTGCTTGTATCTCCATAAAAGCCCAAGAAACAAAGCCAGGGGCGTTTGCAGCAAAACGGGAACAAAGAGCGGCAACCAGAGTGCCGTAGCAGCAAACAGTTGCAAACAAGCCAGCGTGTACAGGCCAGCGGTAAACAAACTCAGAATTACAAATGCCAACGTACGGGGTACGTTGTTCAATCCCGCCAACAGCAGACCAAAAATAATGATGATAGCGATATAAACCAACGGTTCTGGTAAATGAAGATTCTTTTGTGCTGAGTGTGGCGTAGAGAGATTGGCAAAGGCAGTCGCGGCAATCTCCACACCGCTCAGATCCAAACCGTTCGCTTGCGAAAATACCGTGTAAAAGTTGTCTTCTTGCTCGGGTTGATTTTCTGCAGCGAAACCTACAAACACAACCTTGTCTTTAAAAAAAGCTAACTGTTCCGGCAGTGCAGAAAGTACATCAGAATAAGACTGTGTGGTAATACTGCGCGGCGGCCCATAGAAATTCAGATAACGACGCTCCGATCCGAGATAGACCGCAAGCAATGCTTGAAGGCGTTGACGGCTCTCCGATTCGGTCATTTCTTGTAATGCAGTCAACAGCATCTGGGTGATGGCCGTTTGCTGTTTGAAAAAAGTACGTATCCGAACTATACGCTCGCGCTGAGAAAGGCGATCCAATGATGCTAGCAATGCTGCCGCTTGCTGCGGAACAATTCTGGCTAGCACTTCAAATAAGAGAGCATGACTTTTTACTGCGTAGAGCTCCAGCGCCGCAGTCGGTAGAGAAGGATGATCACCCACCGAGCTATGAAAGGTCCAGAATTGATTTACTTTGACCGGCACCCTGGGCAATACAAACGGCGCACTGGCGACGGCAGCCTGATGAAGAATAGACATCGGCAGAATCAAACGTTCCAGATTATACTCGCCGCCTGTCGCCAGGCTTTGTACCTCGCGTTGCAATTTTGAGAAAATGACAACATTACCCGCCTGCCGCATTGCTTGCGCGAGACGTGCATCGTGATCGCGATCCTTGGGCTGATGGAAAAAAACATCGAAGACAATAACCGCAGCGCCTGCCCGAGTCAGTTGATCGATCAAACGCGCATGCAAATCACGTGGCCAGGTTTCCGGATTTTTAGTCTGCCCCAATTGTTGGGCAGCGGCTGTGTTGATCGCAACCAGTATTACATTATCGGGCGGAGGACTTTGTGAGCGTTGGCTGAATAAAAAATCTAACGCCACATTTTCTTCCAGATCAAAACCACCCGGCAGCGCATAAACCAACAAACCCGCCACAGCGAGCAATAAACCAAATGCACACGTCAACACACATCGTGATTGCAGGTTCCGAAAAAAATTACTCACAATGAGATGCATAGCCTGTTATCCCATACTGATTGAACTCTCTGAGTTTGATACATCAGCAAACACTCGACTTTTTCTCTTTTTTAAAACTTTTCCACTGATTGTACAAGGTTTCGGATGTATTTGTAGACAGGCTAATAATGAAAGCGACAGATAAGGAGCGTGTACGAGCACACTGGTTTATCTATTGGAACGTTTGGGTACGTCTGCTGGTATCAGCAACGCAGGAACAGCTTATAAAGCAAGATAACCGTTCAGAGGGCCTCTTGAACGGTTACTTTTGAAAAGTCTGATTATTACGCACGCTTCAACTCTACCACTTTCGAATCATTCGCACGCTTATCAGACTCAGTAATACAATACTCTCCAGGAACCAGGGTTTTCAACTGCGCAATCATTCGTTCGACATTATTATCACTACACGCCAATGTAAAAATTGAAATCGCACTCTTAATAACATCCCAATCAAGCTCATTGGAATTTGCCAACATAATTTTGGAATGTCCAGTATCAGAAAGCACCTCATGTTTATAAAAGAGCTCTTCATAAAGCTTCTCGCCGGGGCGCAGCCCGGTAAACACTATTTTTATCTCCTCATCCGGCACTTTTCCTGACAAGCGAATCATCTGTTCCGCCAAGTACTTCACAGGAACCGGGGATCCCATATCCAAAACAAAGATTTCTCCACCCTGCCCCATTACACCCGCCTGCATAATCAGCTGGCAGGCTTCGGGAATAATCATAAAGTAGCGTGTTATTTCAGGGTGCGTGACGGTTACAGGCCCTCCATTTTTGATTTGTTGCCTAAACAAAGGCACCACACTGCCCGCAGAACCCAACACATTACCAAAACGTACCGTAATAAATTTAGTTCGAGAACGATTATTTAACGACTGGCAAAAAATTTCAGCGGCACGCTTACTCGCACCCATCACATTGGTGGGATTAACTGCTTTATCCGTCGAAATCATGACAAAGGTTGAACAATTGTGTTTATCTGCAGCTAAAGCGACCGTCTGACTGCCAAGAATATTATTTTGAATTGCGGCACGTATATTTTCTTCCAGCATAGGAACATGTTTATACGCTGCGGCGTGAAAAACAATATCGGGATGATGTCTGTCCATCACATTTTCAACCACTACAGAATCACAAACATCACCCAGGCAACAATGCAAATTCAACAACGGAAACTCAGCCTGAAGCTCCAATTCAATACGGTATAAATTGAACTCGGATCGTTCAAACAAAACCAAAGATTGAGGTTGTAGTTTAGCAATTTGCCGACAAAGTTCTGATCCGATAGACCCGCCGCCGCCGGTAATCATCACAACCTTCGAGGCAAGGCCACGCTTAATCCCCTGCCAATCAAGTGAAACCGGCTCGCGTCCCAGTAAATCTTCAATCGCCACCTCCCTTAATGCGCTTAACGTAGAAGCACCACCTGAGACAACGTCATTCAACTTGGGTAATATTCGGAAAGGAATAGCCAGCTTCTCGCACTCTTCCACAACGTTACGCATCTGCACGCTCGCTGCAGAAGGCATCGCAATAATAACCACTTCAATTTCAAGTCGATCAACAATAGCAGAAATTTGATCCATTTTACCCAGAACCGGGACACCATGAACTTTAGCACCTAACAGTTGCGGGTTGTCATCCAGAAAAGCAACAGGAAAATACTGCCTGTCGCGGGTCATATCGCGAGCCAGCATCTCACCCGCTCGGCCCGCACCCAACAACAACATTCGCTGTCTAGCGGGTCGAACCGCCGCCCCTGCAACAACACCATAATCCTTAGATATCCGATAAGCCAGACGAGGACCACCCAGTAACAAAACCAGATAGATTGGATACAGTGCAAATATAGAACGAGGTATTCCTTCCAAGCGGATAAAGAAGAACAGAACCAAACCGACAGCCGTCACCCCGACGATGACGGCTCGCATAATGTTCCATAAATCTGGGATACTCGCAAAACGCCACAACCCTCGGTACAACCGAGTCCACCACAATGCGATACCCTGCACAACTAATACTACAGGCAATGTAGCAATAAGAATATTCCATTCCGCCTCAGCGAATGAAAAGTTATAGCGGGAAAGAAACGCTAAAAACCATGCCACGGACACCATGAATAAATCATGGGTAATGATGGCAATACGGTGGTAGGAAAATCGCATTCTGTAATTGAGCCTTTTTTTCAACTGAGGTTTTCACACCAAGAACGATCATACACTAACAAATCTTAGCCATGAGTTATATCATGGCCACATTATTATTCAGTAATTTACATAGCAAAACAGTTCGGCGACAGAGTAATCCCAATAGTTCCTGAATTAATAGCAAAATTTTTCGTTTTGCGTTAAAAACATAAACGCTCTGCCGCTCTAACTCCACAAAGTAAAGCAAAATTCATACCAAAACCAACGTTCTGAATTAAACATAGAAAATCAGTTTACATTTATGGATTTCCAATTGCCATTGTAGCAATGTGAGAGGAAAGCGAATAGTGAACTATTCAGTGGACGCGAACAACACAGCTACCATAAGCGAGAGGGAAATAATTCGTTCTCCGTGCACTCTGCGTTCTCTGTGGTTAATTTTTCTTAACAAACAATTATAAAGCACAGAGAACACAGAGAAATTACAACATAGAATTTTATTAAAGTTTTAAATCAAATGCTCGTGAGTGCTTATTATATTTGCCTCCAAAACAACCAATCTCAATATATCTGATCCGACATTTTCCAAAGCGTGAGTGCCTCCAGGAGAGTTGACGATAACATCTCCCGCGCCGACCATGAAAAATACGCCTTCAGAATACATACGCCCCTCTCCAGAGATTATAACGTACACCTCTTCATTATCGAGTTCGTGGGTATGACAACCTATACTATTGCCTGGCGGTATTTCGGTAAGATCAATAAAATTGAACGCCCCTTTTCGATTTTGCCCTTCGACCTGCACAGTCTTTATCGCACCTTTCCCGTCGTGCGCGACCATTTCATGGAACTCTAAATTTGAGAAACTGTAAAAACGTTTTTCGTTCATCATGGCTACTTGTTTTATGAGACTGCTGTAGTATGAAAACCTAGCCTGTATCTTTCATCCAATCGACACAATTTCTTGAAATTTCCGGACCTTGCATCATCCTTTCGCCGTGTACGGCTAGCTTTGCAAGCGCACGATCAAGCACTCCACCCTCAACCTCACCAGCACTTTTAATAAATCGCGGCCGACCGATTCCTTCGAGCACAATCAAGTTCAAGTTGCCACGGCGATGAAGTGCGGCCTCTTTTATAGAGAAACTACAAAGCTCGCTCGTCATCAGTGGCGACCAAATGGGTAAGCCAAGGTTCGAGAGAAGGTTAATTATAGTGTGTGCATCACGTTCCTGCAGCAAACCTAATTCGACGCTAATCAGGCTTGTCAACGCCATATCAATAGCAACGGCTTCTCCATGTTGTATCGAGAATTTTGAAGCCGCCTCCAGATACGGACTAAAGGTGTGCCCCATATCAACCAAACGCTCAGAGGTAATATTTTCATACGGATTCTCTCTCAGCTCCTTGAGCATCAACTGTACCGCCCGTTCAATAACATGGGATGCCGCGTCTGCAGGCTGGGTAAAACTACTGTTAAGCAGGCTCGAACCATGACATTGAAGTTTATCGAAAAGTTCGGCGTCACAAACTAACGCCATTTTTACTATCTCGGCAAAACCATGACTTAAAGATTCCCTATTCAGGGTACCCAGGAATCCTGGATCTATGAATACGTCACTCGGCGGGTAAAAACAACCCAGGTAATTTTTATGGTTCCTGAAATTGATACCGCCCTTCAATCCAATCGCAGCATCAATCTGGCCGATCAAGGTCGTCGGAATTCTAATGTGACGAATGCCACGACGAATCAAAGAAGCCGCGACACTTACCGCATCCGAACACACGCCTCCGCCAAAGGCAATCAGGATGTCAGATCGTCCCAAATTATAGTGCTGTGACCACTCACAGATTTTCTCAACAGACTCAAAAGTTTTAGTCTGTTCTGTCAAACTCAAAACTTCAAAAACCAAGTCCAACCCCTGTTCTTGAGCCAGTCGAACGAAACGTTCTCCGTAGTGCTTGTAAACTGTTGGGGTCGTTATCACAAGAACCCGATTGTGGCGAACAGTCTGAGTCAATAGTGAACTCGTGGATTCAAGTATCCCGTCAGTAAAGTTGACATGATATTCGCGTTTCAATTCGCAAGACATCTGATGTCGTGGGTTGGTAAACGTAAACATAACTTAAAGAACCTGCATCTTCGAAGAATTCCCAGGCATACTTTTCGCCCCACCTACATCAAGAATGACTGGGATTCTTTCATCGAGTACATTCAGGTTGATGGACGGGTCTCCCGCGAGAACCACCGCAGCCACAACACCCTCAGGAAAAGTTTCAGGGGGAACACGCTCAACAGACACATCATCGATTTCAAAGTACTTGTTGTTACTGTCACTATAAATCGGCAATGCAGATTTCCGTCTTAAGCCACGGACTAAATCATAAGCAGGACTATGAGCCAGGTCACTGGACCCCACCTTGAAACCAACACCGATAATCCAGATTCTGGCATTTTTGAAACACAGCCCGTGCTCTTCCAAAAGTATACCCAGGCGATCAATCACAGCCGGTGTCATGAGTTCGATCGAGTTACTGACACCGTCGAGAAGAGGGGCAGCAACACCTGTATCAACGGCTATTTGACGCAGTATGCGCAAATCATTGGGCAAACAATGGCCACCGATTCCCGCACCCGGCCAAAAAGGAAAATACCCCTCAGGTTTACTCGATGCAGCCTGAGCGACTTCATTCGCATTCAACGATAATGCATGTGAAATGCGAGTCACTTCACCCATCAACCCGATTCCGACCGTCAGAAACACATTCTCAAGGAGTTTCGAAAGTTCTGAAATTTCAGGTGCGGATACGGGTACCGGCCGCACTCCGAGATGCTCAAGAAATTGACATGTAAGCTGTGTTGACTCTTCGCATAGTCCACCGACAAGCCTGGGAACGCGTAATAAATCATCCTCGGTATCACCAACTTTTAATCGCTCTGGACAGTGCGCCACCAGGAACTCATCATTGCGAGCAGACTGCAACCACTCTTTTGCAAAACGTCGTGTAACACCCGGCGGGGCTGTTGACTCAAGCACGATAAGGCGTTGCATTGACGGTAAAGCGTTCAGCATCCGCGCTACATTTTGCAGCGGCTCAAGTTCTATGTTACCCGATTCATCGAAATCAAGCCGTATCGCCACAAGTACAATATTGGCATCCGCCAGACATTCGGGATTGTCTGAAACAAGCAATTTTCTTTCAGTCCGGTTGTTAAATTTGAACTCATTGACCCTGCACGAATCTCGATCATAGCCAACGACCTCAAAACCGCCGCGTATCGCCAGCTTGACGGAAAGCGTACCAACCGGGCCCAACCCCACAACACCGACACGAAGTGGAGCTTGCCTTTCTTTCGTAGCAAGGTTCGAATTGAAATTCGACATCAGGTTAAATAATTCTTTTTTGTTCACGACTCACCTACTTTTGTTTTCAATCGAACATCGCAACGCATATCGAACCGCACCCAACAGTCCTTCCTCCTCGCCTGCCTTCCCTAGCTGAATAATACTATTCCAATCCTGACCGAGATCCCACGCCATTTTGGATACTATACGCACCAGGATCTTGCGATACTGCTCGCCAAGCGCTTTAGAGAATCCTCCAACGATCCAGAACCTCTCAGTTCCAATAGATTGATGCATACTGGCGATACCAAATGCCAGCGGGTGGCAAGCCGAGCTTACAATCTTGATTGCGAGCCTGTCCTCCTTGCGAAACGCTTGCACCAGCAACTCATTCACATCGTTTTCTGGTGATCGAAGGTCATCAGCCCGCATTGAAGAGTTAACAAAGTCCTGTGGTCTCGCGATCGCCCAAGCGGTAGCCAGGTAAGCAGTGCCTCGACCCGATGAAACCTCGCCGATCTCGGTCCACGGATATGAAAAAGGAAAGCCATCAGGTTCGTACGCTTTCAAATGACCTATTTCTCCTCCTCTACCGGCAGGCCCAACAACGGGTTCGCTGTTCAGGAACACTTTGTTACCTATTCCTGAACCAACCGTAATCACGCAAAAATCCGAGTAACCCTGTTCAACAAAAAAAAAGCCGGAGCATGTTAAATCGTTCACAACATGCACAGCAGCACATCGATATATTCCGCGCAACGCCGCTTTAACGTTCAAGGGGCCGTCGAGATGAGGCCCAAGGATTGTTGGTGATCGCAAGGCAATACCTTGATCGGTTACAGGCCCGGGGAAACCCACTACCAGTGTGTGTGGTTGGCGGCCTGCAAGTAATTCTTCGCCCATACTTGCACATTCATCAACCACATGACTCAATATGGTTTCTGCATCCTTATCTGAATGCAACAGATAATTAGGCGTAGCTCTCACACATCGACCAATAAACTGATCTGCAGCCTCATCATAAACTGTGCCGCGGAGATACGTACCACCAATGTCATAGCAAAGTACAAGCCGTTGTCCGGATAAGCTATTTTTCGTGTAAAGGTCTCTATCAACCATTGCTAATCCCCTATTATTCCGGTCAGAACTACGGAAAGGTATTTAGCAAGCCTCGCAGAGGGAAAACATTTAAGTAGGCCAGATTCGATTTTCCGCCACACCAACAGAAACTTCATCCGTTTCCAACTTATCGATTCACGACGGAGAGGAAGTGGCTGCGGCGGACTCCTGCGGGATTGCGCAGGAAGCTGAGTCCACGGAGCGTAACGCCCAACGGTTCCCAAACAATATTCGCAAGCTTTTAGTGGCTGCCGCGAAGAAAGCCGCTCTATGAGACGCTCCCTGAGATCCGGCTGATGCAAAAGCTCACCATCAAGTTCATGGAAGTCTGGTGCTGGAACATCAAGACGTTGTAGATACACAGCTGTAAAAATGGGGCGTGAACAAAGGTAAAAACGACCATCATAAAAGGTCTGGCAATGCCATGTATGAGCGATCATGCAAGATTGATAGATATCATTAACTACCCGTTGATCATCTATCGGCCCTGCAACCTGAATGGTACGAAACTTCGAAATTCGCTCCACGCGAAACTCTGTTTTGTGGCGACGGCATTTTTCGCCTGCAGATTCAATAATCCGTTCATGTGAGCGCGGGTCCGGATACCAGCTCACGCTGATTCGATCAACGCTCTCGAATAATTCATCGGAGGCGCGATCAAGTAACACGCCGTTTGTAGCAATTTCAATAAATGAACTGATGCCACTTTCCCTTACCACTTTCACATAGTCCAGTATGTGAGGATTAAGCAGTGGTTCACCGCCAACGAAACGAAATCGTTCGGCATGATAGACCG
>UOFO01000138.1_pt1 | contig 25593 bp, 24 predicted proteins | sample 1988801 | NCBI WGS metagenome assembly UOFO01 (sample SAMEA4712195, study PRJEB27164) | hydrothermal vent metagenome | biome: marine basaltic hydrothermal vent biome; feature: marine hydrothermal vent; material: mineral | place: Pacific Ocean | collected 2011-06-14/2011-07-23 | depth 1719 m
AACCTATGACATCAACCTCGATTGATTTACACTTCATGCTTATCGTAAAATTTAGACAAAAACTCAGCAACAAACACTAGAAATATACCTATCATAAAGCCCAACACCGCTACGATTATCATAACAAGACGTTTTCGTGGTTTTTCCGCTTGATACGGAATATGTGCCGGGGCATCTATTGTAACCGTCGACAAGGTCTCAGTATTTATCGATATTGACTCCATATAAGCAAGCTTTTCCTGGAGGTCACGGAATTTTCTATTAAAAGGTTCGTCTGACTTTCTTTTTTCAAGGACCGAAATTTCTTCTTGCAACGCCTTTGTTCCTCTCATGTATGAGGGTATTTGTGTTGTATTGATGACCAACTCTGATGGCGTTTTTTTCATCATGTTAGTGAACGTACCCGAATCTTTAATATCCAGTGCTTCCGCAATAAGCAAGGCTTCTTTTAAAGCGACGATACCATCGTGCCTTCTTTGTGCCGAAAACTTCAATTTATTATTGAGTTGATTGCGGATTTGAGTAATTTTTGACTGAATAGTGACATTTATATTCCCCGACAATTGGGCAATAGTACGTTGATTGGCAAAGTCAATGATTTGATTGAGCCATTGTGCTGCCAGCTCTGGATTATTATTGTTAAAACTGACGGTTATAAATGATGGGGTTACCTTGTCAACTTGCATCGTGAGTTGCTTGTTAAAGCCATCAAAAACACGATCGTCATTGATTTCATGCGTCGAATCACTAGGCATATAATGTTTTATTAATTGGTGTTCATCGAAAAATTCGCGGCGCATCCCTTGAGATTTCAAGTTATCCAGAAAAGCCCTATAAACACTCTCCGGCGTGTATTGATTGATACCCTCTATACCCCGATCATCAATCAATAAAGCTTGAATATGTTGCTGCTGTGGTGGTAACAAAAAAGTCGTTGATTTATACACAGGTTCCGCAAAAAATAGATAAATGAATGCCAATAGCACGGAGGCAAAGAAACTAACTAAAATAATTATTTTTCGTTTGCTTATCACCTGCCATAAATCGATTAAACTGATTTCGTCACTTTCCTGCATCGTCGGCGTGAGATATACCGGAATGGGTTGGGTTGGGTTGGGTTGGGTTGTGGTGTTTTTATCCAATAACCTTGATTCCATTATTTACGTTGCTTATATTTTTCTTTTCATTCAAGTCATTTATACATTTAGATTTACTAATGACTACCTTAGGCGGAGGGGGCAAAACGATTACTATACAACTGGCTCCACCGGTTGCTACTATTGTGCTGATATTTCGCATGCTGAATATCTATTTTCCTTGATCAATCCAGCCTCGGGCCTCTAGGTCAGCTAACATCCGTCCTGCATCTTCGGTCAGTGTGGTCACATGCTGATGCCCCTTATTCAGGGCATCAGCCAGTTTGTCGAGATCCTCCATGTATTCGTGAATCATCGCGTTGCGCAGGTCACGTAACGTTATCCACAGCTCTGCTGAACGGATCAGGCCGAGTTTTTCGGCTCGATTGAGATTGTCAATTGCGGGGCCGGTTGCCTCTCCGACTGCATCAAGGTACTGGGGCAATAGTTTACTCCCTACGGTATCTTGTAACCGGCCAAAACGGCTCACAAACGCGTCCACGCGCTCGGCCAGTTCCACATCCACCTCCAACCGTTCTGCCTTCTCTCTCGTGAATGGATATGGAAAAAGGCGCTGGTTGGTCAAGCACAGATAGCGTATCTCTTTCTTCACTATACGCGCCAAAAACTGCAACCGCAGCAATTTGCTACGTGCGATATTCATAATACGATACCTTGTTTCTTTGCCTCATCATGGATGGGAAAGCGTTTCAGATTGGGGGCACTTAACACAAGGTCAATTTTCTGCCCTCCCAGCCTGAGACTGATCCTGCCCGTTATCCTTGCAATCAGCCAAGCGGGATCTTCCACCGGTCGCGGGACTTCTACAAGCAGATCAATGTCACCACCACGGGCGTGATCGTTCGTTCGGGAGCCAAACAGGCTGACCTGTGCGTCATCGCCTGCCAAATCCTCAACGGCCCAGCGAATAATTTCGATTTGATGTTGTTTCAGCCTCATTTTGGTATACCGTTGTTTCGTTGTAACTATCCAGCGTGTTTAGATTTTGCTTCAAATCAAGGCGTTTTCGCACGGAAAGAGGGCGCAATGTAACTTACTCTCTACGCTTTAATAACGTGCAGAAAATACCTCTGCTCTTTTCCATATCGTCAGTAACGATTCAATCTCTTCGATGAACCGATTCAGCACGGCGGCCTTGATTGCGGGTACATCTTCATATTCATGGGCGAGTTGGTTGCGGATTTCACGTAATTGACGCCAATGTTCAACACTTTCCAGCGCTCCTAGGCGTTCCAGGCGTTGCAGTTTTTCCGCGAAAGTCGCATCCTCTGGTATGGGTTCTTCTGCCAAATTCAGTAACATCGGCAAGAGTTTCATACCCATGCTATCTTGCAATTTGACGAAGCGGTAGGCCAGTTGATCCAGCAATCTGCGTTGCTGGACACTGATGTGCATTACCGTATTTTCATCGAAGCGCGTAGCGCCCAGCTCCGCTTTACCCTCCTGCAACACCTCCGCGTGGATGCGGCATTCTTTGAGGGTTGCTTGCAAGGCTTCCCAGTTTTTCACAGCGGCACGCCCTGTTCTTTTGCAACTTTGTAGATCGTTAATTCGGGACCTGGTACTGCTGAGCGTATGACTAGGTCGATCTTTTCCCCTTCAAACTCGGGGCTGGCGTGCAGATCGGCCAGCATTTTTAGTTTAGCGGCTACGATTTCGTCCGCATCGGATTTTTGGGTTTCCATATAAAAATCGTAGTCTCCTCCACGGCGTTGGTCGTCAGTGCGTGAGCCAAAAACCCAAATACAGGCGCTTTCACCAAAATGGTGGACAACAGTGTTTTTCAAACGTTGGATTTGTTTTGGGGTAAGACGCATGATTTTATGACCTTCTTCCATGTAACCGTTCAGAGTCCCCCTGGAATCCGCCATTTCGGCGTTTACCCTCAAGGGGCACCCAAAAAAAATGGCGTATCTCTTTCCTCACTATCCGCGCCAAAAACTGCAACCGCAGCCATTGCTACGTGCGATATTCATTCCGCCCCGTTATTCTTGCGATCAGCCAGGCGGGTTTCCATCGGATGAGGAACTTCTACAAGCAGATCAATGCCACCACCACGGACGTGATCGTTCGTTCGGGAACCGAACAGGCTGACCTGCGCATCATCGCCTGCCAGATCCGCAACGGCCCGACGGATAATTTCGATTTAATGTTGTTTCAGCCTAATTATGGTGTGAAGTTATTGCGGATTTTGCGTAACTCCATCCATTCCTCTGTAGACGGCAACCATCCCAGTTGCTCCAAACGATTGAGACGATCAATAGTCTGCAGGTATCTATAGTTATTGGCCAAACGTCTCTTGAAGAATAGATTTCAATGAGCCTAAATCATTCTTAATTGTTCGCGTTTATGTGACTTGGTCAAGTTATTACTGTAGATAGAAGCTGATTTATTCGCCAACCCAAATCACTTCAATTTCCAACAACTGCGCTGCTTGCGCCATCACCTTATCAGCAGTTGCGAGTATTTTGGCGGATATTTCATGGGCAATACTCAGATGCAAAGCATCCAGAGTACGCAGAGCGATGGTAGGAAGACTCTCTATCATCAAGCCTGCATTAAGAACATGTTGATCTGACACCGCATAGTGCAACAGGTGTCCGTCTTGACAATCCTGTTGGAACTTTGCATATATCTCCTGCACTTGTACGCTAGTCAACAATTGCATTCTCTGTCGCCGCGCCAGCAAACAACGAAATTCTATCCTTGTTAGACTGCTGATACAGGTTTCGTCCTGTTGCTGCATCCAATTTTCAAAAAAGTCCGAACCTGCTTCTGGAAGGTACCATTTCGCAAGAGCGCTGGTATCAATATATGACAGCCCCACTAACGCCCTTCCCTGTCGTCCCTTTGCAACACCTCGCTACCCACCTCCTGGTAAGGCAGTGCATCTCGCAATGCCTTATGGCTGGGTCTCTCTTTCTTCTCTTTAATGGGCAATATTCTGGCTACGGGTTTATTGTGCTTTGTGATGATCAGCTCATGCTCTTTGCTGATTATAGTATCTAATTTACCCAGTTGATTACGCATCTCACGGATAGATAATGTCCGCATGGCCATCTCTCCTGTTATGTGCTTCATTATTATAACTGTAGCACATTATGCGATAACAACAACCAAAGGGATCACCCATTCGCCCGATCAACAATTACTAATTTCCTATCTATCACATTTTCATTTAGGGATGTGATGCTTATTAGCTTGAGAAGCTTGCCATTGTAAGAATTCGGAAGGACGCAGGTTATATCTGGCCAGTAAACCTTCGTGCAGTCGACGCAGCTCATCGATCACCAAAACCTTAACGTTATCTCTATCGTCTTCACATACCTGCTCCCCCAGCGCCTGATCAATCACCGAAATAGGTTCTTTATCGGGGAGTGTGATAACAGTGCGAATGGTATGTTTAATCACATCTCTATAGGCTAACCGAAGCGGGTCAGGCTCAACCAGATTTTGTTTAACGGCAAGGTACTCTTGTGTCGAGCGTTCATAAGCCCAGACATACAGATCGCGTAACAATTCAATACGTGTCAACTCATACACACCCAAGATGGCACGACTATAGGCTCGCTCTGGAACGTCGAGAAAGGTCAGTGGGCATAAGTTGGCTCGGATCAGAGGCAAGTTTGCTAATAGTCGCGAAGTACGCTTGTTAACATCAGCGAAGGGTTGTAAATAAGGTATATGCACCATCACAAAAAAAGATTGTTCAAACGGATCACTGATCTGATTTGCTTTTTCTAACACGATGTCCAGTACCTCGCCAATCCGCGTTGGTATCGAGAGTGGCTGGAAGACGCTTTTGCCGATTTCTACTCTATGCTGACGAACTCGACCTTCATCAGCAGGGTTTGGCAACAAATTTTCAGACAGCGCACTATGTAGATTGAGCAGGGTATAGCGATTAAAACCAATTGAATCCACATTATCAACAAGTAACTCAATAGCCGCTTTATGATTAAGAATCATCTGGGTTTCAATGGCTTCTTTTCCTTGAGCCACCTGACCGTTTTCGATTAATTCTTGTGTATCTAATCGTGTATACGTATTTCCTTCTAAATGGCTAGAGGCCCACGACAGGTCGATTAACAGTCTATTAAGAATGGCTCTACTGTAAGTTCCTGCGGGAAGCTGGGCTTGCTCTGTGTTACCCATTTTTCGTAATTGACGACGTAACGACTCGGGCAAGTAGCTCGTTTTATTAGGCTGATAGGCATCCAAAAAATCTTGCTGATAAGCTACAGGTTTACGTGCTGCTGTAACTTGATCGATATAAGCCAATATATCTCGACTGTCGGCAGACAGCGGGATATAGTTTGGATATTGATCTTTTATATCAGTGCCTCCCGCCATAGCAAATCAGCAAGAGATAAGCCAGGTTGTGAATCTTGAATGGTTTTTAGTAATTTAGTTACGGCGAACATAGGCTCACGATGCTTTGGGGTTGGTATGTTGTCTAATTAGCTGTGTGACTACTTTGATGAGTTGGGCCTTGTCCATCGCTTAATTTTCCAGAATATTTAGACGGCTAATTCAACCATTTGCATTATTTACGCTGATCGGTACGTTGCAATTTGTTCGAAAAAGTAATTTCTCTCTTCCATTGAATAGCAATATCCCAATCGCTATCACTGCGGTTGGTGCCTCGCGCACGGCTACCAAACACCTAAAACCTTCTAGTCGTTCTTTTACTATCATCTCCACAATATCGAGATTTAATTTTTGATAATCATGCACCGCAATATTTCGAAACCCCACCATTGCCTGCATCTGGGCGGTCAGATTATCATCCAGCAATCCCGCTGCATTTAACAGTGTAAATGCTTCTCTGCTCTCTTGAGGCAGGCCTAATTTTTTAATACGGACAATACGGCCAAATCAACATCACTATTTTTTCTCTCGAAAGCAGTACCGTACGAGCCAAAAGAATAAGCCGCAACTAAACCAGGAAAGGAGTTTTGGATTAAGACCAAAAGTTGAGGAGAAATCAACTTAGATACCAAACACTACGCCGAAACAACCTCGTTCATTGCAACGTTTACTTTATTATCTCGCCCTAATAGTTGCAACAGGATGATCACTCGTTCTTCGCCACTTTTGCTCTCGAACAAGCCCTTCATACCGGCAAAGGGGCCATTGACGATCTCGATGCTATCACCCTGCTTCCACTTCGGGTGATTGCTGACGTGCTCCATGAGATGTTGTTCTTGACGTTTGATGCCATCAATCACATGATGTTGAATAATTGCTGGAGTATCGCCGAATCGCACCATGTTCAGCACACCCAAAGTAGAGCGTATCGGGCCGAAGTTATCAACCTCTCGATTCAAGTGTACAAATAAATATCGCGGGAAAAGGGCTTCGGTCACCGGCTGCCAGCGTTTGCGGCGATGACGAGCGTTGCTAATTTGAGGACAGTAAGCCGTATAGCCTTGGCGCTCCAGGTTTTCGACGGCCACTAACTCCTTGCGTGGCTTGGTTTGCACAACGTACCACTGATGCATCCTGCTTACTCTCCCTCTGTCGTTGATTCAAGCTGCGCGGCTTCTTGGCGTAACGTATCAAGCTCTTTAACCAATTCATCGTATTCTTGTTGCTTGCATTTGAAAAACTGAACAGTGACTCGTGCTTTCTCTTCCACGCCTTTCTTGGTCAGAAAATACGCATAGCCTAATTTACTGTGACTGCGACTAAAGTTACGCGCCTTTATCCAACCTTTTTTAATCAGCGCATTCAGGCAGTAGTTGGTTTTACCCAGACTGATTCCCAACACTGCGGCTAATTCACGCTGTGTCAGGTTCGGGTTTTGCTCCAATTGCTTAAATAACCGGTAGCGAATTTCGTCGGTTAGAACCGTCATCTATTGACCAACACACCTCATTTTGTTGTTGCTTTAGGCACGCTACCGCCCTGCCGTCCCTCTTTCTGGTTCAGCATAATATAATCAAGGTAATTGTAACGAGCAAAAATTACTGTTCACAACATGAACAACGGGGCTAGTCTAATGAGATAATATTGTGCTGTAAAGTAAAATGTAAAACTGGAGAATTTCAGGGTGTCTCTGAACGGTGAAGTGGCTACACTATAAATCTATGCTATCAACTTTTTAACCTTCAATTTTTTCCTCTCTTTCTCGGCAAACCAAAGGTCATATTGCAATTGTTGGTTTAACCAGCTTTCCGATGTTGTGTTAAACGCGATAGATAAACGAACCGCCATTTCAGGACTTATACCAGCATGACCGTTTAAAATATTTGAAAAAGTTTTACGACTAATCCCAAGAGCCTTTGCTGCTTCCGTGACAGTTAAACCTAAAGGTTTAATACAAAGCTCTTTTACTATTTCGCCGGGATGCGGGGGTTTGTGCATTAACATTGCGAATTTCTCCTAATGATAGTCTTCATAATCAACAATATAGGCATCTTTACTGTCCGGTTTAGTGTAGCCACTTCAGTTAAGAATGAGCGCGCAACAACCAGCAAGCATGCATTTTTTTTCTATTGAAGTCGGGTGAGGTCGTTTTTTGAGTGATTTCTTTTATACTAAAAGCGTTAAGCGCATCTGCATCAAGTTGAAATTTGCGAAAGTTGTTGGAAAAGATCAGTGAGCCACCTGGGCGTATTAATTTGAATGTCGCTTGAATCAAGCTGACGTGATCTGTTTGTATGTCGAATTTATCTTCCATCCTTTTTGAGGTAGAGAACGTTGGGGGATCAAGAAAGACAAGGTCGTATTGTTGAGCATGCGTTTTACGCTCTAACCAGGCAATGCAATCCGCTTGAACAAAGCGGTAATTATAGGGTGAATCGAGACCATTTAGCTCAAAATTCTTTTTTGCCCAATCCAGGTAGGTGCGTGACATATCTACCGTCGTCGTTTTTTTTGCCCCACCCAGAGCCGCATGTACGCTTGCCGTGCCGGTATAAGAAAATAGATTCAGAAAATCTTTTCCCTTCACCAATGAACCTATTAACTTGCGAGTAATGCGATGATCAAGAAATAAACCGGTGTCTAAAAAATCTGTAAAGTTGATTAAAAATTGAGCGTGTCCTTCACGTACAATATGAAAAACACCTTGATTTCCCGTTTTTTCATACTGCTTTTTTCCTCTTTGGCGCTGTCGCGTTTTGAAGACAACATTTTCAGCAGGAATAGCCAGATAATACGGCAGTATACCCAGGGCTTCATTGCGTCTTTTTAATGCATCTTGAAGGTTTATAGTTTTGGGGGCGTCATATTCCTGGACAACGGCCCACTTATCACTGCTTCCATGGCTATGGTAAATATCTATAGCCAGCGCATACTCAGGTAAATCAGCATCATACAGGCGATAACATGATATACCTTCTTTAGATATCCAGCGTCGCAGCTGTTTGTCATTCTTCTTTAGACGATTAGCAAAGCTGATTCCACCCGCAGTCCATTGTTCAGGCTCCAGTATTATAATTGCATGGCTCGTTTTTTTATCAGAGTCGCTCATTTTTTGTCGAGACTATCATTAATATGACTAAGTCGCTGTGTTTTTTCTACCATTCTTGTTATTGATGCATCGTTATTTAATTTGGTTAAGTCTGTTAATAGAACCCAGCGTACATCGTGGGATTCATCAGAGACCTGTAGCTGAATTGCGACATCGACTAAAAAGGCAAAGCGAATATCAAAATGCCAATGCTGAGGCATCGATTTTTTTTCAGGAATAAGATGTACATCAATATCAAAAATATGAGTTGATGCAACTTTTAGTTGTTTAATTCCTGTTTCTTCAATAGCTTCACGTTTTGCAGCAGCTAATATATCGCTGTCGTTTTCAATATGGCCGCCGGGCTGAAACCACTGGTTCAATTTCTTATGATGAACGAGTACTGCATGACAATAAGTCATATCGACCACCCAGGCGGATGCAGTAAGATGGCCGGGTAAGGTGTTACGCTGCCAAAACCGAGAAGTACTTTGAACAAATTCTATGGTTCGTTTGGTGTCTTTCTTTTCTTTTTCTGAAGCGGGTTGGTGAGATTGCAGTAAAGTTGCAACATCTTTTTGGTTCAAATGCATAAGAGATAGCTCTGAAATATAAAGATTATACGTGCTTCTCATCAAATATTGAATTGAACCTTTTTTCATTCCTTCGGTCTCAGTGATTGATTCTGAATAATCGTCTTTATCTCAGAATTTTGAACTGAATCACTACGAACCAGCCCCAAACCTACTGTAAGCCTACCGGACTAGAATATAAACTTATCACTGAAATATAAAGATGATTTTTATGGCGCACGTTAAAGCTCCATTTTATGAGTTTTGGGCTACTAAAACATTATTTATTGTGTCGGCTGCTTATTTTTAATACAATTCCAGAATTAAATTCAGCGAGAACTAAAAACTGTAATGGGAATAGTGCCAAACCACTTTTTCTTACCAATGCCTGTTTTAATCCTATGCACAGCATCAATATTAAGTGCCTGTGGTGGTGGTGGAGAGGACTCGTTCAGCATTGGAGGGGTCGTTGAAGGTTTGTCTGGCTCAATCATACTGCAAAATAATGGTGGCGATAATTTCACTACTGCTGAGAATGGTGCATTCGAATTCTCAAAGACCCTTAGCAACACAAGCGATTACTTAGCCTCCATTTTATCCAAACCAGCAGCACAAGATTGTACTATTTCGCATGCTGCAGGCACAGTAAGCGACGCTGCTGTTACGGATATCGTTGTGAGCTGTGAAGATATTCCATCTACCGCACCTACACCTACACCCACCAACATAGCACCGACGGCTAATGCAGGTTCTAATTTCAGTGTTTTCGAGCATGACCCAGTGTCACTGGTCGGCAACGGAGTAGATAGTGATGGTACCATCGCAACTTATGCTTGGTCACAAACGGCTGGGCCTAATATTAAATTAATACAGGCAGACACACCCACATCAAATTTTACCGCACCAACCGTTTCCCAAAATACGGATTTATTATTTCAACTCACTGTTACTGATAATGATAATGCATCTTCATTCGCTGTAGTTACGGTGACTGTAAAACCTAAGCCAACGAATGCACCAAAAGCCAATGCCGGCCCAGACCAAAGCGTTGATGAAGAGACAGTGGTCACATTGCTGGGTAGCGGCAGCGACTCGGATGGTACGATTATCAGCTCTACCTGGAGGCAAACTACAGGCCCCAATGTCGCACTGGCAAACACAACCGCTCTCAACACAACATTTACCAGCCCTACGGTGACGGAAACAACGCAGCTGGTTTTCGAGCTGGTTGTGACAGATAATGATAATCTAACGGCCAGTGATTTCATTATCATTGCGGTACACGCTGTAAATATTCCGCCAACCGTAAAGGCGGGTAATCTGAAAAATGTAGAAGCACAAGCAACAGTGAATTTGCTTGGCAGTGCTAATGATAGTGATGGAAATATTGTTTCCTATTTGTGGCGACAAACTTCCGGCCCAAATGTCTCGCTAACCGATGCCAACAAGGCCAAAGCAACCTTTATTGCGCCGACTGTTTCGCAGGAAACAAAACTCACCTTCGAGCTGACGGTAAGAGATAACGAAAATGCAACAGCGAGCGCTTTCGTTAACATTAACGTCGCAGCACTTAACCACCCACCTATTGTCAATGCAGGAACAAATCGGAGTGTTGATAAACAGACCAACGTCACTCTTGTCGGTAATGCTGAGGATAGTGATGGAAATATTGTTGCCTATTTATGGCGACAAATAATAGGTCCTGATGTGAATTTAGTTGATGCTAATAGCGCCGTTGCACGTTTTTCAGCACCAAACGTAGATCAAAATACGGATCTGATATTTGAATTCACAGCGACCGATAATGGCAATAGCGCGGTATCGGACACAGTTACGATCACGGTAGTGAGTACAATTAATAGCCCGCCAACGATTAAAGCAGGCGATGATATTCGGATTCAGGAACAAGGTCAGGTGACTTTAACAAGCTTTGCCAATGATCCTAATGGCGGTGAGATCATCAGCTACCAATGGCAACAAACGAAGGGGCCTACTGTCACTTTGGATAATGCTAACCGTGCGGACACCTCGTTTACCGCACCGAAGGTATCCCAAAGAACCGTACTTGAATTCACAGTGACGGTGACGGACAACGACAATACTACGGCAACGGACACCATAAACATCATCGTATTTAACTCTGCTGCCCGGTTCAAGGTAACCGGCAACGTCACCTTTGATTTAGTGCCGCATGGCGCTAATTTTGGTCTAAATTACAGCGCGACAACAGCAGCGCCTGTTCGAGGAGCAATAATCGAAGCTATTGATACTGATAAGAGTGAAGCCGTTGCTGCGAGCACCACCACGGATACCAATGGCAACTATCGTTTGAATCTGTTGATTAATAAGAACTACTTCATTCGTGTGAAAGCACAGCTAAAGAAAACGGGCACCTCAAGCTGGGACTTTTCTGTGGTTGACAATAGCAGTGGTAATGCCCTCTACGCCCTTGTTGGCTCAAAGTTCAATGTTGGCGTCAAGGATTCCACGCGAGATATGCACGCACCTTCGGGATGGGACGGTTCAAGTTATAGTAGCGCTCGTTCAGCGGCACCATTTGCGATTCTGAATACGGTTTACAGTGCATACAATAAAATATTGGTCGCACAGCCTGACACTAAATTTCCAGCACTGAAATTAAAGTGGAGTGTTAATAATGGTACGGCGAATGGTGGCACGTCTTACTACGATGGAGATAGTATTTATCTATTAGGTGCAGCAGATGATGATACCGACGAATATGACCAGCATGTAATTTTGCATGAATGGATGCACTATTATACAAGAAAACTTTCTCGAGATGACTCGATGGGGGGCAGCCATACCCTACGTGATATTCTCGATATTCGTCATGCTTATAGCGAAGGTTTGGCGACGGCCTTTTCAGCCATGGTGACAGATCAACCGCTTTACTCTGATTCAATAGGCATTCAGCAGTCAAGCGGTTTTACGATAGATATGGAAGATGAAGAGCTGTCTAACCCAGGGTGGTATAATCAACGATCGGTCGCTTTGACTCTTTACGATATCTACGACAGCAACAATGAGAGTGGAGATAACCTTACCTTGGGTATTAAAGCAATCAATGACGTGCTGACCACAGCGATGCGCTCCGCACCCATAACAAGTATCTTTCCATTTATTACCGCATTGCGAAGTAACAATACGAATGTGGCAAGTGCAATTGATGCCCTGTTTATGGCACAGTCTATCAACAGTAATAGTGATATCGACCCATACGGTACGAACGAAACGAATCATCCTGGGGATCCAACTAACATACTGCCCATATTCACCCCGCTTATTGTTGACGATCCCGCGATTAATATATGCAGTATTGCTGATTTCGGCACCTATAATAAATTATCCAATCGCCGCTTTATACGGTTTCATATTGCAAGTGAAGGGACTTACCAGATTAAAGTATCCGGTTCCTCTACCAGTGATCCTGATTTTATATTGTATGGCAATGGTGATGTAAGTTTCTCTGGCGTTTCTGGAACCAACGAAACTTTTAGTCCTTTACTGATTCAGGGAGACTATATACTGGAAGTATACGAATATACTAATGTTTACCCAGGTAATGGCAGTAGCGGTGCTCTAGGTACAACCTGTTTTGATATAAGCATTAACATTATTTAATGTAAGCCCATATTGACAAGAAGCACTAACATGAAAAATTTTTTTTATAAATGTTTAATCGGATGTTTTGGGGTTTTCACTTTCCTCATCTGTACAACGGCTTTTGGCAAACCCAGCGCTCCCATTGAGATGCAGTACATCTTCGACTCCGCGCCAAAGCTGGGCGAAATTTTACAAGTAGACATTCAATTTTCTACGAGCCAGACGACGGATGAAATAAAAGCATCCGTCAAAACCACAAAAGGACTCCATTTACAAACTATGCAACATAGTTATAACTTACCGCTCAATAGAGAGGGTGATACTACTCTCATGACCATTCGGCTTATTCCTCAAGAAGCAGGGCTTAATTATCTACACGTCACTGCCCATGTGAAAGTTAGAGGTAAAAATCAAGCAAAAGCATTTTCCATTCCCGTTACCATCGGCTTAACAAAGCAATCACAAAAAACATCGCGTAAAACCGATACACCTAATAACAAACCGAAGATTATTTATTTACCTGCCATTGAACGAGTGCAATAACAACCTAATTATTGTATAAAACCAGTATGGAATAACCGTTCAGAGATCCCTGACATGCGTAATTAATTTGACCGCCCCCCCATTCACTAATAAAACTACTAAAACTACCTTTGCTTTGAATTTGAATTTAAAGACATCCTTAATTCCAAAATAAAGCTCATCGCCCAAACAACCCGAAAAACGTATCTAATAGGAGACGGAGCAACCTGATCTCAGCGCTTTTTTCACTGCTATAACAATAGTTTTATCAAACATTTACCTGCTAATTCTCTAACTGGCTATGATTTTGCATTAGAAGTAGACAAACCATAGACCAAACCCACCTGGGTAAAAATGGAAGTTTCAATAATAGTAATTAATTAAAATAAACCAACGGGAATAGGTTCAAATGCATCAAAAAGAACATAGGCTAAAATTAAGCACCAAATTTATCATTACAATTTCATTTATAGCGCTGCTTGTAATGGCCAACTCAATACAAATAGCAGCAGCGACTACAGTGATCATTGATAATGGTACGACAGGTACCAATAGTACAGGTCAATGGCAGAAATCATCAGGACCTAATCCCTACGGGTCTAATTCCATATATGCGAAAGCGGGGGCAAGCTATACTTGGAATGCCAAACTCCCTCAGTCAGGAAGCTATCAAGTTTTTTTACGTTGGACACCACATAACACACGTGCATCATCTGTTCCCTACACTATTGATTATAATCGCGGTAGCAAGCGGGTTTTTGTAAACCAAAAACAGAATGCTGGACAATGGAATCTTGCAGGAACTTATTTTTTCCTGAAAAGCAAAGGGGGAAAGGTGACTTTACGCACACCAAATTCCACTTCTAAAAGCTATAACGCGGATGCCGTAAAGTTTGTCTTAGCTTCTTCGACCACACAAAAAAACCCACCCGTTGTAACTTCTCCACCTATACCGACGACCACTAACGATACAGCTAACACGGGTAAAACGATAATAGTGGATAATGGCAATACCGGTACCAGCAAAAAAGGTACATGGAGCACTTCATCAGGAAAGAATCCCTACGGGAAGAACTCTGTATATGGTAGAAACGGGGCAAACTACACTTGGAATGTCAACATCCCAACAACAGGAAGCTACAAAGTATTTTTACGTTGGACAACATATCCCAGCCGCTCATCTAACGCTCCGATTGACATCCGATTTGATGGCGGGACTAAAAGAGTTTATGTAAACCAGAAGACTAAAGGGGGACAATGGAACCTCTTGGGTGAATATAACTTTAATAAATCTTCAAATGGAAAGCTTACTTTGTCCGCATTGAGTTCAAAAAGCTATAGCGCGGATGCCGTCAAGTTTGTATACACAGGAAATAGTAAAATAAATATCGCTACTCCTGCTCCTGCTCCTGCTCCTGCTCCTGCTCCTGTAACAAAGAGCATTAACACAAAGATACCAAGTAGCAAAATTGATTGGTCTACCGTGATATCTCAGGCGAAACAAAACAGGTATATAGTGTCAAATGCTGCAGATTTTACTTCATATTCTGCCATCGCTAAACCGGGTGACATAATTTTAATTGCTAATGGTACTTATACGTGGGAGAACCTTAAAATCACCTCAAACGGAACAAAAGAAAACCCCATTATTTACACGGCGCTTAACCCAGGAAAGGTTACTTTCAAAAACGCCTCAACCTTGTTCAAGATTTATGGTGATTGGAACATTATCGGCGGATTTACTATCAACGACATCAAAAAACATGCCTTCTATGTATCTGGTGCTCGCAATAATCGTTTGACCGACAATATACTAAATCGTCCAGGTAACTTTAATCATGGAGAAGGTTATTTAGAGATACAAAAGCAATCCCATAATACCCGCTTTGACCACAACACCGTACTTGATACAAAAGGTTCTATTCGTGTACTCGTGAGCAATGACGCAATAAAAAATGGCGCGCCCCGAAATGTCCGCATCGATAACAACACCTTCCGTCGCGCAAACTCCAAACGAACCAGATACGTAGCAATTATACAAGTAGGCCAAGCTGACTTTTATAAGGGATCAGAGGCCATAAAAGTGGGTACAATTTTTGAATACAATAACATTCATGACTTTCATGGTGGCACACAGCAGATCATAAGCAATAAAAGCAGTTATAACATTTATCGCTACAACAACTTCATCAATTCAGGAGGCGGGATAGGACTCCGTCACGGAAATTATAATAAAGTCTACGGTAATTACTGGAAAGGGGGTAACAACTCAGATGCTATTTTCATCAAAGGCAAATACAATGTGATTGTTAATAATGTAATCGACAAGCCCAACGCCAATTATGCAATTACTGAACGCATGTGGGGCGCCAGACCGGGTGCCAGAACGGGATCTCCGGATACGGGATATAACACCGTTGCTCACAACACCATCATCGGATCGTCGAAAAAAGCGGGAATATCCCTGGGTTTTGACTCCGCTGGAAGCAAAAACCCGATCCGTGGCAGTCGTTATTTCAACAATATGATCATCGGACCAGGAAAAAAACTGTTTTCCTACAATCCATCGGGTTGTAAGAACTGCATCATCGACAACAATTTATACTACCCGACAAACGGAAACACGACGGGTAATGCTATAGATTATGATCGTAATGCCGTCGTAGGCAACCCAAACCTTACTGGTTTTGAGCCGACTAAAAACAGTCGATTAGTAATCAATAACGCTCGTGGAATTACCAATATTAGCGAAACAAACATTGATTTCTTTGGTAACAAAAGGGATGGAGGTTCTAATAACGACATAGGTGCAGTGGAATATTAATCCCAGCATTTCTATAACTTGAAATGAAATCAGCGGATGACGTATTTTTACATTAAAACCGTCATCTGCTGATCTTCACTGAATCATTCAATTCCAAGCGTCATCCCACCTAAAGCTACTCTCTTATTACCCGATACTAATATCAGAAATACGTAACACTCAGCGCACCCCTGAAATGCGGCATTTCAATACGGAGAAAACATTCTTTCAACTAAAAAAGATATAGTGGCGACTTAATCCCTCCTATGACTGCTGACACCCTCTGTTATGCTCTCGCGACACTTACTTCGCTTACTCTTTTAACGAGAGCTTTTCTTATTTGGCGAGGTCAGCTTGATCTCTTTTTATTTATTCTATGTGCTTTTTCAAGCAGCCTGTGGTCAATCACTATATTAATAACAGGTATAGAAACGAATACAGCAATAACTAATTTCACTGAAATGTTACGTTATGGTGCTTTCTTCTTATTTTTGTATTTTGTAGCCTTTACAAAAACAAACCGCTCAAATAGCTTTGCACTCACTCACTACCAAGTCCCTATAACACTCAGCCTGGCAGGATTCATCCTGCTCATCATTTCGGGAATTTTGCCTGTCAATACGGCTAACAACTTATCTGCTTCATTTGAAATTAATAATCTAGGCCTGCTGTGCTTAGCCTTAAGTGGGCTTATTATACTTCTGATTATAAGCCGTAGCCTCAGCACAAAACAAAAACTAAACACTCATTATCTAATCTTAGGTATGACGCTGATATTCACCTACGATGCCTTCTGTTTTTCAATACGCTATATCTTTGACTCATCGGAACATCATCTATTAGCTGCACGGGGAGTAATAACTGCTGTTGTTTCATTAATGTTTATTTTCACTCTTAAAATGAACATTTGGAGCAAGCGCGTTTCAGTCTCACACAGTACTGCACGCCATACCACATTATTAATTCTAAGCCTGTGTTATTTATCAGTCATTACTGGTACAACGTACTGGGTTGTTGAGAACAAGGCTAACGACAGCGGTCTCACGTTAGCTTTTGTGTTAATTATTGCCAGTTTTTTCCTTGTCACTCTATATACATCCGCCCAAAAATGGGCGCATATTAAAGTTTTTTTAAATAAACATTTCTATAATTATAAGTACGAATACAGAGAAGAGTGGTTACGGTTTATTCGCACTCTCTCACAAGGCGGCCCTGGGGCTCACTTACTTGAAACCGTGATTGAAGCATTGGCTCAAATTGTAGGTAGCCGCGGCGGCTTACTCTGGCTACGTTCAGATAGCGACCATTATGATCTTGTCACTCATAGTGACTTTGATCCTCCCAACTGTAAACGCGAAGCTCATGACTGTTCTCTTGCTCGGTTTCTTGAAAACTGGCAATGGATTATTAATCTGGATGAATACGAAAAAGACAAAGAGCTTTATCATGATTTACAACTGCCTGACTGGGTTGTCGCTAACAAGCGTGCTTGGTTAATCGTCCCTCTTATGCAAGATATTGAACTGTTAGGGTTTGTCGTGCTGCCTCACCCTGAAGTAAAACATACTATTAATTGGGAAGATCATGATTTACTTAAAACAGCCGGACGTCAAGCTGCAACGCACCTTGCCCAGCTGCTCACTGTACAAGCACTCGTTGAAGCGAGAGAATTTCAGGCCTTTAGTAAGCTGGCTGCTTTTGTTATTCATGACTTAAAAAATCTGGTTGCCCAACTTTCTTTGGTTGTGTCCAACGCACAAAAACATAAACATAATCCCGAATTCATGGAGGATGCCATTCATACTGTCGATCACTCAGTATCAAAAATGAATCGCTTACTCGCTCAATTAAGACAAGGACAGGTTCAACCCGGCTCCAAAAATCAATTGGACATCATCGCGCTTCTTAAGCAGATTATTAATGAAAGATCTTGCCAAGACCCTAAACCCATATTTCATTCTTCTCTGGAAAAGTTTAGTGTCACCGCAAACCAAGATCGCCTCAGCGCTACTTTTGAACATCTGATTCAGAATGCACAGGATGCAACCCCACCTTATGGCGAGGTCACGATTAAAGCTACTTGTGACAACAAACAGTTCATTATACGCATCACGGATAATGGTTGCGGTATGGATAGCCTGTTTATTAGAGATCGTCTCTTTCGCCCTTTTGACTCCACTAAGGGCCAAGGCGGAATGGGTATTGGTGCCTACGAAAGTAGAGAATACATACGAGAATTAAACGGCGATATCTCGGTACACAGTGAACTCGGAAAAGGCACAACATTCACACTTATATTACCTGAATACTGAACCGGTCATATCCTTCATACTCCAGACTTGCTAAACACAGCCGATATAAGGAGGTGCAACAAAATTAAAACCTCTTACGATAAAGGCAAAACATTGAGTGAAAGTAAACAAAAATTAATGATTGTCGAAGATGATCCTGGGCTACAAAGGCAACTCAAGTGGAGCTTCGAGGATTTTGAAGTTATTATCGCAGAAAATAAAAAAGAAGCCTTAGCCGGGTTACGTCGTCACGAAGCCCCTGTGGTTACACTGGACTTGGGATTACCACCCGATGCTGACGGCGTCAGTGAGGGGCTCGCAACCCTGGAACAACTGCTTGAACTTAATCCCAATCTAAAAGTAATCGTTGTTACCGGCAATGACGACCGTAATAACGCGGTAAAAGCGATCAGCCTTGGCGCTTATGATTTCTATCAAAAACCCATTGATCCGGAGATCCTGAATCTGATTGTGAAACGGGCACATCACGTGCATAAACTTGAATCAGAAAATAAAGAACTACTAAAAAACTATAATGACCCACCTCTAAACGGCATTATTGGCAATAGTCCTCAGATGCTGAAAGTCTGTCGCACTATTGAAAAGGTCGCGCCTACGGACGCCACCAGTTTACTCTTGGGAGAAAGCGGTACCGGTAAAGAAATTCTCGCTCGCGCCCTGCACGATTTAAGTACACGAATAAAAAAACGATTCACCGCTATTAACTGTGCCGCTATTCCTGAAAATTTACTGGAAAGCGAATTGTTTGGTTATGAAAAAGGGGCGTTTACCGGCGCCAGCAAACAAACCATAGGAAAAATCGAATGCGCCAATGGGGGAACTCTTTTTCTTGATGAAGTGGGTGATTTACCCATGTCATTACAAGCCAAGTTACTCCGGTTTTTACAAGAAAGAGTAATTGAACGTCTCGGGGGGAGAACAGAAATTCCCGTGGATGTACGGGTGATATGTGCCACACATCAGAACATAGAGCAACAAATTAAAGACGGCCTGTTTCGCGAAGATTTATTTTACAGAATTAGCGAGATTACGATTCGCATCCCTCCTTTGCGCGAACGAAATGGTGATGCCGTCCTTATTGCTCGCAGCTTGTTAAACCACTTTGTAGACACACAAAAACTGAATAAAAATATTCGCAGTTTTAGCCACGATGGCATTCAGGCTATTGAGTCCCACTCATGGCCTGGAAATATTCGCGAATTACAAAATAGAATTAAACGCGCAGTAATAATGGCCGAGACAAACCAGCTAACGGCAGAAGATCTTGAGCTTAGCGAGGAACAACAAGAAGCCTTACCGCTCAATTTAAGACAAGTCCGAGATCATGCTGAGCAATCTGCCGTACTTCGTGCAATCAATCTTTCAGATGGTAATATTTCAAAAGCAGCTGAGCTGCTCGGTGTGAGTCGCCCCACACTTTATGATCTAATGAATAAACATGACATCAGGCCTTAAGGAATGGAAATGAAATAACTTATACATCTTGCATCCCATCTTCGCTTCCTCTTTGAACGTTCCTCAATCGAAAAATACTCACTTTAGCTCACTAGAGCTCCATTTTTTATCAATCGGAACGTCCAAATAGAAACCAAAGCTGTGCGCAACTTGTATAAGTTATTTAATTTCCATTCCTAAAATCGGCTTGCCGTCTGTTTGCTCGAACAGCGGCAACCAGATTACTGGGAGTTCCTATATCTAAATAGGGAACATCGCTTACTTTAACTGCTTTGATCGAAAATCCATGTGCAATAGCGACACCGATCACATCACCAATATGCGGCTCTCTACCCACCGCGTTTTCACCAAAATCAGCGTTCCCCACACAATCATGTATGAATTCTGTAAATGAATTTTGCCAAACGGCAGCACCCCAGGTCTGGCTCAATGCCGTTTTATTAGGTTTTATTTCTATGGCTAACACATTATTTTCTTTATCAAGCTCTACCATATCAACAAGATCAGGTTGTTCTGCAGGAAACAAGGCCAAGACGATATCCGCCTTCGTTGTCTTCAGTTCGTTCAAAATAGGTTGATAAACCGGAACACAGCCCAGAAGTATATCGGGAAAACCTAATGCTACAACTTTATCTCTAATAAATGGATAAGCTTTATCCAAGCTATGTACAGAACTCAAAGAATCCCTCAGTACATGATAAGCAAACTGCGCAGATGATTCGGTCAAATTTTCAAGGTAGCTGGGCACATCCCATTTTCCTTGCCGTAAAACAATATGCTGTTCAGAAATACCTGCGGCAAGCATTGCATCTATCAAGTATTGAATAGCGACTTTAGGGGAGTGCTTTCCTTTGGACTGCAGTTCATCATAACCTATAGGTAATATTTCTTTACTGCAGGGTAGCGGTGCAAGTCGTGTCGCTTTTCCTGCTGCCGGGATAAGCCCAATAACATTAGCTTCCTGCATTAATCCTATCCCATTCACTCGGTGTGTGTGTCTTAATAGCTATGGCATGTAAGGCACCACTACGAATTTGCTCTGCAACGGTAGCCATCACTTTCTTTTGTTTTTTGAGTAGCGATAAACCTTCAAATTCCGGAGAGACCACGACAACCGTAAAATTACAGCCCTCACCTTCGATAAACACATCGGAATTGGGAACACCGGCTTTAATCAACTCAATAATTTCTGTTTTTTCCATTTCTATATCTCTCTATTATTGTAATATTGTAAGGGTGCAACCCGCCTCCCGCTCCCTGGCCCCGATGGTTTTCTTTTCTCCGTGTGCTCTGTGGTTAAATCGCTCTTTTTAATGAGTAAGGTTTAAAACCACAGAGGACACAGAGAAGAGCGGAGTAGTTTTCTTTTCTCTGTACCCTCTGTGGTTGAATCGCTCTTTTTTAGTGAGCAATGTTAAACTGTAACCACTCAGCGTGTTTATATTTTGCTTCAGATTAAGGCGTTTTCGCACGGAAAGAGGGCACATATAGAAATATGTAACCGATTGAGTACGAAAACAACACCGATCTGGAGCAAAAGATGAATACGCTGAGTAGTTACGTTAAACTTTTCATTGTGTGTAACCGTTCACCGAGCCTATGAACGGTTACCTATTACGTTTTCAACTGATAAGGTGACGGATCAACAATACACTCACGACCCAATATAATATCTGCCAATAAGCGTGCGGCAGCAGGACCTAACACAATCCCATTACGATAGTGCCCCACATTGACGTACAAACCATTTAAACTCGGAACTTTTCCTATGTACGGAATCCCCGTTGCACTACCCGGCCTTAAACCCGCCCATTGACGTTCTAAAGGGATATCCCGAAGATCAGGAATCAGATGCTCTGCTGCCGATCTTAGTTTATCATTCGCCTCCTGGGTTATCTCTTTGTTGAAGCCAACATTTTCAACCGTACTGCCACACAGAATACGCCCATCAGAGCGCGGTATTAAATAACAATTTTTCAACATCACAATATGTTTTAAAAAACCAGGTGGCCCTTGGTAAAGCAACATTTGTCCTTTTACCGGATAAACCGGCAAGTTGACTTGATGAGCCGCCAGCAGTTGTGCGGACCAAGCTCCACAAGTAATCACCACCCCTTTCGCTAAGCGTTTTTGTCCTGCTGCAACAACTCCCGTCACCCTGCCCGCCTCGCTCAGTAATTCAGTGACCTCATGCTGCTCTAACAATTCCACACCCAGGTTGATCAGGTTCTGGCGTAACGCACTTAATAAACGGGGATTGCGTATCTGTGCAATTTGGGGTAGCAATAACCCCGCTTCTTCTATATTACGGGATAGTGCAGGCTCCACACCCTTGAGCTGTGATGAAGATAAAATGTGTTGTTCAATATTATTGATCTCCGCCCAGACACAGGCCTGCTTGGCGTCGTTTAGACCTAACATTAACAAACCGGACTGTATCCATTCAGAATCCAGATCGGTATCATCTAATAACGATTGAGCTAATTGACGATAAATGCGCTGACTCCAACGCGCAAGAACATTGACCTCTTCGCTATAACGCCAAGGATACAACGGAGATATAATGCCCCCCCCCGCCCATGAGGACTCCCGTCCAAACTGGCCTTTTTCAAGCACCGCGATTCGAGCACCACTTAACGCCAGCTCACGCGCACTCAACAAGGCACTAATGCCGCCACCTACGATTATATAATCAAACATTCTGTAATTATCTCACAAGCCCCACACGCAAAATAGAATATTTCCTACATAGAGAAGAGCGTTTTAGCGATAGCCCTGAAGTTGTCATAAAACCTATGATAAGGAATGACAAAGAAAACATATTATGACCCTCAATCGGGTCTGAGTTTAATAGAATTACTCGTTTCGCTGGCTATTTTTTCATTTGGGATTCTCAGCATGGCTCAACTGCAAACCTACGCTCTTAAAACAACCGCTCTGAATTTACAAACCAAGCAAGCGATACAGTTATCTCAGCAGATTGCTGAGAGCATTACCGCAAACCCCGCGGCCTTAATACTAAACTCATATGAAGTAGATGTCTTAACAACACCACTATCAACACCTTGCTCACCAACATGTACCGCCAGCCAACATGCGTTAAACAGTTTATCGAACTGGAAACATGACATCATCACCGTGCTTCCTGGGGGCGAAGGCTCCATTCAAAAATCAGGCAATATTTATAATATCCTTATTACCTGGCCTCAAGCAGGGCAAAGCACCAACAATAATTGCAGTACAGCTCTGACACTTGCTAAAAAACATTGTTTTTCTTACCCGGTCAGTGTTTTATGAATCCGAAGCCGGACGCTATGAAATTTCAATCTGGCGTTACCTTAATGGAGCTACTCGTTACCCTGGTCATCGGCCTTTTCACAATGGCAACATTGGTTCAAGCCTACGTGAATACCAAACATCACCAAGCCATTACACTCCATACCAACCACCAGGAACAAGATGCAAATTATGCACTGCAATTAATTGCAAAAGATATTCGCCGCGCCGGATATCTTGGAGAATTGCTTTCTGATACGGCTATTAGCGGCAGTTTATCGCCTTCTTTACCAAGTAAACTTTGCAATAAAAACATGAGCTGGGGAAGTATGCTCCAGCAACCTCTACTGGGCTTTAATGACACCTTAACGCACCATGTTCAATATGATTATTCTGCTTGCATTTCATCCAGACATTACCTTCGAGGCGATGTCATTACCTTACGCTACCTCTCACCCGACACCATAAGTTTTTCTGAGTTAAAAGATAAAACCAACAAACGAAAAGTATATATGCGAACCAGCTCAACAGAGGGTTTATTATTTCAAGCCAAGGACTACAAAACAAATATGCTGCCCATTATTGCCCGCTCACAAGTAAGACGTGTGCTTAGCCATACTTATTTTATAGGCCCCAGCAACACACCGAGCGACACAGCCTGTAATAACACAAATAAAACACCCGCCTTGTTTCGTTTACGACTCAACAACAAAGGCCTGCCTCAGCGTGAAGAATTGCTTCAAGGCATAGAAAATATTCAATTCTTATATTCAATAGACAGCAACCAGGACGGCATAATAGATAAAACTCAGCAAGCAGATCACATCCTCAACTGGAAAGATGTTGTGCTGGTTCAAATCAACATCACGATGTATCAACCCTGCATGATCAATAAAAACAACAGTTACTCTACTTTGGTCGCCCTCAAAAACAGAAGAGGATAATCATGACATACCGCGTTAACAACCTCGCGTTTACACCATCCAACGGTTTTATTTTATTAAGCACTCTGGTTTTTTTAGTTCTAATATCTTCCATTAGTATGGCAACCATGGAGCAAACGATATTAGATACAAAAATAACCATACAGCGTACCCAGTCATCGACACTGGAGCAAAATACAACATTGCTGACTCACAAAGCCATCACCTTAATCAACAGTCCTGGGTTCAAAAAAAATGATACCTACAATAACGGCAGATTAGACCCGTACAATCCTGCGCACTGGTTTATACGAGCGCATAACGTCATATCGTTAAACGGAAAATACATTATTGAGTATTTCGGCTGCTTTGTTCCTGACCAGCCCGTGATCAAAAGATGTGACATTAACGTGACAGCAACGAGAAGAATTTACCAATATAGAATAAACGCCATGAGTGAACTCAGCTCAGCTCATCAACGCCGCATTCAAGCGGTTTACACGACAACGCAAAGACCAAATTGGGAGCCGCAATCGTATGACAATATGCTTAACCCGGCTCCGCCTCAAAGTACAATCATGAGTTGGATTGATTTATAAAAGTTCTTTAGGCAAAGAAAATGATACCTTTTCTTCGCGCCCTTTCAGCTCTTTAACTTGCGCGTCTTTGTTCTTTAACATTGAGATTACTTCTTGTACCAGCACCTCTGGAGCGGATGCACCGGCGGTTACCCCTATCCGTTTTTTTCCTTTTAACCAATCTTGAGAAATATCATCAACACCATCAATAAGATAAGCATCCACTGTATTTTTTTCGACAATTTCTCTCAAACGATTGGAATTAGAACTATTAACGGAACCTACGACCAGAACTAAATCACATTCTTCGGTCAGTGCTTTAACGGCATCTTGCCTGTTTTGAGTCGCGTAACAAATATCATCTCGGCGTGGCCCCTTAATATCCGGAAATTGTTTTTTTAGTGCCTCTATAATCATGATCGTGTCGTCAACCGACAAAGTTGTTTGAGTGACAAAGGCAAGCTCTGTACTCTGCTGGATATTAAGTTTATCAATCTGGTCAACTGTTTCCACCAAATAGATCTCACCACCTTGATTATTTTTTTCATACTGCCCAAGAGTACCTTCTACTTCGGGATGTCCTGCATGGCCAATCAAAATGACGCTTTTCCCCTGAGACGCATGTTTTGCCACATCTAAATGTACTTTTGTAACCAAGGGGCAAGTTGCATCAAAAACACGCAAGCCACGTTCTTCCGCTTCCCTCCAGGTTTTTTTCGAAACACCATGCGCACTAAAAATAACGGTAGAGTCGTTAGGTATTTCTGACAATTCTTCTACAAAAACCGCCCCTTTTTCTCTTAAGCCATTCACAACAAATTTATTGTGTACCACTTCGTGCCGTACATAAATAGGCGCACCAAACACCTCTATTGCACGATCAACTACGCCAATAGCACGATCAACACCAGC
>UOFO01000125.1_pt1 | contig 24854 bp, 21 predicted proteins | sample 1988801 | NCBI WGS metagenome assembly UOFO01 (sample SAMEA4712195, study PRJEB27164) | hydrothermal vent metagenome | biome: marine basaltic hydrothermal vent biome; feature: marine hydrothermal vent; material: mineral | place: Pacific Ocean | collected 2011-06-14/2011-07-23 | depth 1719 m
GTTATTTAAAATGTAACCTCGCCTTCTCTTTGCAGAAGGTATTATCTAATAAATATGAGGTTACTATGACAACATCCAATAAATCAATATTCAAGCGCAATTATGAGAAACATCTGCAGCACTTGACGCTTAAAGGTCTTCGTCCTAAGACCATTGAGGCGTATTCTCGGGGTATTCGTCGCTTTGGCGGTTATTTTAATCACGATATCAACTTCAACTCGACACCCAAAAACTACACACTCGCTGTACACATTACGACTTTTAAAAAAAACCTTAACTGGTACCACTAAACTTAGTGGTACTGCACAGGAACAAATATTTAGAATTTGTCAATCGTTTTTTCCAAGTATTCTTTCAAACGTTTTCAATCCAAATTTACTCACTAATTCAGGGCTTGTCCAACAAACGGTTCAGATCGTGGTTCCCTCCTCGTGCCTCGTCATCACACGATCTAACCTTATTCGTTATAGTTGGAATGCTTAAATCTGGGGTGAAATAATTACGTTTTTGTTATTTCCTGATAAAGGTTCTGAAACTGACTCCCCATTGAAGCGGCTGAAAATTTATGTTCAAAACGCTTGCGGGATTGCTTTGTCATAGCTTTTTTTAATTCGGAATCGCTTGATAGTGTGATGATGGCATCAGCAAAAGCATCGGCATCTTCGTTTGGTGTGACTATGCCATTTACGCCGTGCGCGATGATCTCAGGATTACCCCCCGCATCGGTTACGACACAAGGCTTGCCAATAGACATGGCCTCCAGTAGTGTCATAGACGTTCCTTCGCTGAGAGACGAGAGTAAATAAATATCCATTAATGCTAAATGATGATGTGGTTTGGCTTGGTAACCGGTCATAATGACATGTTGTTCGAGTTTTAACTTTTTAATTAAAACAACAATAGAGGCGCGCATCTCGCCATCACCGACGATGAGTAGTTTTGCATCGACTCCCTTGTTCAGAACTTTTTTAAATGCATTCAGCATCATGAGATGATTTTTAATCGGATCCAGTCGCGCTATTGTTCCCAAGACCAGAGTATCTTTGCCAATAGCCAGTTTGTGCCGAAGTTGTACGGTTTGTTGTTGGTCGATAAGCAAGGGAGTAATACCGTTGTATATCACTTGAATATCGTTAGCAGGTAAATTTTCATAAAGAGCTAATGCGTTTTTGGTGGCTTGGGAAATTGCAGTGGTTGCCGCTGTAATTTTGTGTAACCAGGGATTAATCAATTTACGTTTCCAGCTGCTGGAGTCCGGATAGAAACGGCCATGTTCTGTAAATATAACCTTGGTGTGGGTTCCAAATGCGGCAAGCACGCCGTAAACCCAGGGCGTATATTGATGACAATGCAAAACATTGATGTGATGTTGCTTTATATAGACACGGATTTTCTTGATTAGATTACGATCAAAGCCGGGAGAGCGAGACAATGCCTTGATATGAATGCCCTTGGTCAGAAGGTCGTTAGCGAAAGGGCCGAGTGGGGATTCAATACATAGAATAGACATCTCAATCTGTTGTGTGTCCGCATTCTCAATCAGGCTTTTAATGACTTGTTCAGTACCCCCGATACGCATATCAAAGGTGAGGTGTACGACCTTTATCTTTGCGTTACTTTGCATCTGTGCCACTTTGCATGTAGTTATACCACCACATTTGAAACATCAGCATGCTCCATAATAGTGTTGAGTGATCTACTTTAGCACTTTGATGTTGTTGCCAAAGATTCTGCACTACTTGCATATCAAAAAATGTCTGAATGCCGTGCGACCTGGAAAACAGGTAGTCTTCGGCCAAGTCTTTTAGCTCATTTCTAAGCCAATCAGCAAGGGGGACGGAAAAGCCCATCTTTTTACGATACAGAATGTCATCAGGTAACAGCGGTTTGAAGGCTTCTTTGAGAATGTGTTTTTTCTCACCTTTGTGAAATTTCATTTCAGAAGGTAGGGTTGCCGCAAATTCCATAACCTCCCGATCCAAAAGAGGGGCGCGCACTTCTAATGAGTTGGCCATACTCATGCGGTCTACTTTGACCAAAATATCGCCAGGCAGAAAGGTCTTCATATCGACATATAAAATTTTCGACAAGTGATCTGGGCCATCCGCTTTTTCATACGCATCTGTGGTTAATTTGGAAGGATGATAACTCCCAAGCTGTTTTTTGATTTCAGGTTTTATGAGTGCGTTCCACTGACGGTCTTCGATCATTGAATTTGACAAGTAGAAGCCCATAGCAGGTTCCAGACTTAAGCTTGTCAATAAGGTTTTACCCTTGCGGCATACAGTTGCATTGCTTTTGGCTAACAGCTTAGCCAATCTGGGAAAAATGTTTTTACGTAACCAATGTGGAAATTTGTTGCGTAAGCGGTTTTCAAGCGCATCAACGGAATATTTTTGATAACCGGCAAACACTTCATCTCCGCCGTCTCCGGCAATGGCTACAGTGACTTGCTGCTGGGCGAGTTCAGATACAAAATAGGTGGGAACCAGAGAAGGGTCGGCAAAAGGCTCGTCAAAGTAGCGAACTATTTCTTCCAGCTTGTCTTTTACATTTTGATGAACGATAAATTCATGGTGCTCTGTTTTGTATTGATCGGCAACCGCCTGTGCGAATTCGGTTTCATTAAATTGTTTTTCATCGAAGCCGATAGAACACGTTTTTACCGGAGTATCGCTATTTTTGGCCATCATGGCAACGATACCACTGGAGTCGATACCACCGCTTAAAAAAGCACCGAGTGGTACGTCGCTGATCATGCGTTTTTTAGTGCAACGAGACGCAATGTTCAGAAGCTGATCTGTGAGTTGAGCTTCGCTGTCGTTACTGATGTTCTTAAAAGATACATCCCAATATTGCTGGATTTTAATACCGTGTGCGCTTACCGTCATGCTGTGACCTGGAGGCAATTTATGAATATGTTTAAAAATACTTTTAGGGTCAGGAATGTATTGATAGGCAAAAAAGTCGTATACGGCATCAAGGCGGATCTCACGGGGTATATCCGGCAAAGTCAGTAGCGATTTTATTTCTGAGGCGAAGGCAAAACGATCACCCTGGTGGAAATAATACAAAGGTTTTTTTCCTATTCGGTCTCGTGCCAAAAAAAGCTTTTGCTGTTGTTTGTCCCACAGGGCAAAGGCAAACATACCGTTTAATTTTTCTAGGCAGGCTTCGCCTTCTTTTTGATATAAGGCGAGAATCACTTCGGTGTCGGTATGGGTTTTAAATGGATAACCCTGTTTTTTCAGTTCTTGGCGTAACTCAAGGAAGTTGTATATTTCACCATTGAAGGCAATGACCTGTTGTTCATCAGCAGAGAACATCGGTTGGTTGCCTGCTGTGGAAAGATCAATGATGCTCAAGCGACGGTGGGCGAGACCAATATCATCATCCAGATACTCACCACTTGCATCTGGGCCACGGTGGAGCAGGGCGTTGCCCATCGTTTTCAGTGTATCGATATTCCCTGTAACTTGGTTAAATTGGGTGAACCCGGCAATCCCGCACATACTTGTATTTCCTGTTTACAAACTAATATATTTTCTTATTCTGGGGCCAATCAGAGTGGTTATACCAATCGGTAATTTTGGCCAGGTTTGCTCTACAATTTTTCTTAGTTTGCTTGAGTTTGTTGATTGTTTTGATGGTAGCTGACCTTGTCCTGGTAAAAACCAATGTAAAGGTAATGGTTGTGCGCCCCATTGTTGTTTAAATTTGAATGTGCCTTCCCCGAAAGTGGAGCGACCAAAATCAAATTCCTTTGCTCCTGAGTCCGTCATCTCTTTAAGTAAGGACCAGTACAGCAACATATTGGGTGCTAAACGGTTGTATTCCGCTAAAGTAGAGGCCCAGGGAATACACGCTTTGCTATTATTACGCAGAACAATGCCTGCGCCAATAGCTGTTTTTTCTGTATAAACAATTGAGATTATAAAGTCATTTTGATAGTTTTCTCTTAATGCTCGATACCAATCTTTACTGTGCACCGGCGAGCCGAGTTTGCGCATGTTGTGAATAAATATTTGATAAAAGGCATCGAGAAGCTCCGTACTATTACCTATCTGATAAGTGAGACCGTTTTTTTCAGATTTATGAATTTGGCTACGCAGCTTGGATTTAAAGCTTTTTAATAATTCTGCTGATGTTTCGGGCAGAGGCAGCAGCATACGAACTTTTTTGCCTTGCGGCTCATCGGGTGCAGTTACGGACTCAACACGAACACAGGTATCTCGATACTCAATTTTTTTTGCACGGCTTGAGTTTTTCATACTGTGTAATTTATCGAGCAATGCGGTAATAATTTGTTCGTTATCTGCTAATGCATGCCCGATATCGCAAAAGGGCAGTGAGCAATAGAAATGTCCTGAGAGAGGCGTTGTCATTTTGATTACCGGCAGTACGCCAATAATTTTGTCATCGATCAAAGCAATTTGGCTGACATTGGGGTGGCCATAGGCTTGTTCTACGCTCTGAGCCCAAGAAAAATTGTGATATGCGGTGGCTTGTGGGTGAGTGTGTACGTATTGATTCCAGCGTGCTTTATCCGTTACTTTTGCCGAATAAATTTGTAAGTTCATTATTGTTTCTCTGTTAGCTGCTCAAATAACTCTGTGTATTCGTTGGCCATGCGTTGGGCGGAGTAGTGTTCGTATACATAGTTTTTAGCATTGGCTGATAATCTCTTTGCCGTATCAGGCTTATACAGTAAAGTTTCCCAATGAGCTAAAAGTTGTTGCTTATCTCCTGGTGACGCTAAAAGCCCCGTTTTGCCATGCGTGATTAGTTGATCAATTCCAGGAATGTCATAAGCAGCTACGGGTATTTGTGCCGCAGCGGCCTCCATCAAGCAACGTGGAATACCCTCAAGAGTAGAAGTCATTGCAAAGAGGTGGAAAGATTTCAGCAGTTCCAGACGATCTTTCCTGAAACCAAGAAACTCAATATGACTTTGGCTGGCCAATGTTTTGCTGTATTCTTCCAGTTCTTTTCGTTGCTGGCCATCGCCAAGCAGGATCAGGCGCGTGTTAGGATGCTTTTTATGCAGGGCATCAAAAATATCCAGTAGATCAATAATATTTTTTCGACGGATCATTTGGCCAACAAAACCAATACGCTTTTTTGCATCGAGCCTCGGTTCAAGAGTTTTGTATTCTTCTACTTCAGAAAGATCTACCCCGTTTTGAATGTATAAAATTTTATTAGTGGGTACGCCAATGCGTTTGCAATTTTTGAGTAGTTGTTGGGACAGAGGAACTACTTTTACTGCAAACCGAAGGGCTTGACACCCCGCCCAGATAAATAAATTTAGTTTGAAGTCTTTTGCATCAGAGAAACCGTGGGGAGTGACGACGCAGGAAATATCCGCTTTACGCGCCGCTATTAGACCAATAATATCTGATTTGTAACCATGAGTGTGAATGATATCTATTTTTTTTTCACGAATGAGCTGTACTAATTTCGCAATAGCAGAGAAGTCGAACTTGCTCTTCATAGGAATTTCATAGGCATCCAGACCAAGGGCTTTATATTGATGGCTAAGTTCCAGGTTCTGATTCTCTGGCTCAGCCGTTACAACTAAATCACATCGAACTTTATTGGGGTTTAAATGTTTAGCCAGCGCCAAAATCCAGCGTTCGGCACCGTAAAAACCTGTGGGGCAAATAAATTGCAGGACATTAATGGTTTTTTTCATATTCTATTTTGTTATTTGATTAATTAAAAATGCTTTTCCAAATCGAAGTGAGTCGTCAATTTTATTTTCGCCGTACATATCTATTACCCTTAAACATATACCCATAGCGTTATAGATTTAGGTGTTTTTACGTGCATCTGCATTTCATCTGCGGTTTTTCCTCGGCAACGGTGCTCCTGCGTTGCCCTACTACCTAAGTACCCGACCATAATTAATTTAACATTTCTTGGTCTTTTCCCCGTGACTCTGCGTTGCTGCTTTAGTCGCATAGCTCACTATGCTCGTTTCGCTGCGCCTTGATTCACGCGAAAAATCCTGTAGAAATTTAGTTAAATTAATATATGGTCGGGCACTTACATCCCTGTAGGCATCAATCAAAAAAACTCAACAGCTAAGGCGAGACGATCAAACATAGCATTTTTATTCCGACAAAAACAAACGCGCATTTTACCTCTTTTCAGTGCGTACTTCACGTACTGAAAAACGTAGATGTAAAGCGGGCGCTAACTATCCTTAACGCTACAGTAATCAGCGAACTTGACGCTACAGTAATCAGCGAACTTGACGCTACAGGAAATACTCGCTATAAATAACAATTGTAGGAATAAATCATCTTGAAGGGAATTGAAAATATGAAAATGAGAAAACAACTTGTAATCGCTGCGACATTGATATTCGGCTCTGGTTCTGCCATGGCAGCAGCACCAGGCGGCCCAGGTTGTGGCTGGGGAAACATGCTGTTTGATGGTGAATCAGGTATGGGGTCACATTTTCTTGCCAGTACCACCAACGGCACGTCGGGCAACAAGACTTTTGGTATGACATCAGGTACCAATGGTTGTTCAGTTGGCGATACTCTGACATACGGTGGCAGCTCCATGATTTCAAGCATTATGGATGAGTTTTCTGAAGATGTTGCCAGAGGACATGGTGAAGCGCTTGATGCAGTTGCTGTGATGATGGGTGTAGAAAAAGCAGATCGTGATATTTTTGCGGCAGTTGTTCACAAAAATTTCAACGCTATCTTTCCAAATGACCAAGTAACCGCTCAGCAAGTAACAAATTCATTACTGACTGTAATGAAGTCTGATCTTCGCCTAGCTAAATACGTAGCGTAACAAGACTTACTCAGCGAGCAGTCAAAACTAATAGTAGCTGCTCAGATTTCAGGGGTGGGGTGAGTAGTTACCCTAAATTTTAGCTTTCTAAATCTCTGTACCACCACGCCAAGGTGCAGAGATTTTTTTAATAGCGTGAATTTTTGTGCTTATTCGGTCTTTCTCTTTTTTATTTATTCTTTTGTTAACCGTCCTCTGTTCTGTTGTCACACATGCTACGCCAGCTGATCAAGTTAGCGCTCTTCAGGATAAAGCCGTTGAACTACAGCTCTGGCACTCACGTGAATGGATCAACTTGCTGCATTACTATCCTGACCGCATGGTAGAAAGTGGTTATCTGAGCCAGGTAGATGACGAACGCTTTTTCAATGCCGTAGATGGTGTTAATGATCCTCAAGCCGAAATGCTTGCGACCCTGGCCGCATTTTACCGCATTGATGTTATGGGAAATAATCATCCTCTATGCCGCTTTCCGGCTCGTTTACGTTGGCTATCAGAGCATATTACCATTAACAAAAAGACACTGCCTAACGTAGTGTGCAGCGATTACGATGAATGGCGCAAGGTTGTGCAGGCTCGGCAAGTGACGTTAATATTTCCTACTTATCACCTGAATAGCCCATCATCGATGTTTGGCCACACACTGTTACGGTTGGATCGTTCAGCAGATGAAAATGAATCCAAATGGTTATCGTTTGCCGTGAATTTTGGTGCAAACATCAGAGCCACTGATAATTCACTGTTATATGCGGTGAAAGGGTTAACGGGAGGGTATCCTGGTATTTTTATTGTAACGCCCTATTACAATAAAATTCGCGAATACAATCGTATCGAAAAACGCGACATTTGGGAGTACCAGCTGAATTTAACACCTGTTGAGGTCAATCGCATAGTGGTGCATCTTTGGGAGCTGAAAGAGATCAATTTTGATTACTATTTTTTTGATGAAAATTGTTCGTACAGACTGCTTGAATTATTAGAAGTCGCCCGCCCGGGTTTGGAGTTAACGAATGATTTTGACCTCACTGCGATACCTATTGACACTATAAAAGCAATTGAAGCCGCCGACTTGATTAAAAATGCTCGGTTTCGTCCTTCGCAGGCAACGGAACTAAAACTATTATTGGCACAGTTTTCGATCAGTGAGCTGGATCTTTTTGAACAGCTAGTAAACGATATCGATACGGTCAAAACATCAAAATTTGTTGAACTCTTATCGGAGAAGCAGCAAAAAATTATTGACGCAGCATACCGTTATCAGCGTCACCAGCAAGTTTCTAAAGTGCGTGATAATGCATTGGCAAAACGTAGTCACGCTTTGTTGGCGCTGTTGAATCAATATTCAGCAGATGATACACCACTACCAATTATTGTGCCTATACAACCGGAAAAAGGACATCATTCACGACGAATTTCAATCGGAATAGGTGAACGTAATGATCAGGTTTACCAAGAAGTTTCGATGAAATTGGGTTTTCATAGCCTTGAAGATAATAATGACGGTTTTCTACGTGGCGCTCATATCAATATGGCGAACCTGCAGCTGCATATAAGCAGCGAGACCCAAAAGTTGAAATTGCAACGGCTGGACGTAATCGATATTTTTTCGTTAACGCCTCGCTCCCGTTTTTTCAAACCGATGTCATGGCGTGTCTATGCCGGATTAGAGCGTCAAATGACCGATGGCGTTGATCGTTTAGCCTCGCATGTTACAGCAGGAGCAGGTGTCTCATACAAACTGTTCGATGCTGCTCTTTTCTATGCACTAGGAACAGGGCGGATTGAATTTAATCGTGGTTTCTCTGATAAATATTTGATACCAGCAGCAGGCCTTGGTGTTGCCAGTGGAATTTTATGGCATTTTTCGTCAATGACAACACGCCTTGAATTGGCAGGTGAAAAGTTTTCTAATGGAAATTTTCGTTCTCGCCTCTTGCTGCGTCATAATATTTCCTTGGCGCGCAACCATGCTTTGCATTTAAGTGTGAATGGCGAAAATTATAATTCTTCGGCTGATCGTTTTTTCGACATTACCCTTTCTTATCGTTATTATTTCTGAGAGTTTTGTTGGTCTTAATTCGCTGCATAAATATTCGCAGTTATTGGCATTCTTTCACCAGAAAAATCCTATTTTACTGGAATGTAAATTGTTCAATTTATTTTATGCATGCTTCTTATTTTTCATTACCACGGGTATTTAATTGTCCCGAATAATTCAGCTTGATCTGACCTTCTTCATTCGTCTCGGCACCTCCCCGCATGGCGGCGAGTGAAATCATGCGGCGTATTAAAGGCCGTAGTTCGGCAAAGTTGTTTGAGAGTTTCCCTGACTTGAAGAGGCATTTTTGGGCTCGAGGCTACTTTTGTGTGACATCTGGAGATTTGACGGAAGAGATGATTAAAGAGTATTTGGAACATCACTTTGAACCTAAGGTTGATGATAATTTCAGAGCCGAGGATTAAACGGGTCTAATGACCCGTATCCGGACTTTCAGTCCTTAAGACTAACCCACCAGCTTTAGCTGGTGGTTGTTGAGTTACCAACAATAGAGCGGAACGAGACCTGAGAATGTCCAAGGTGAAACAGAAAGTATCGGGCTGTTTCAGAGTACAGCTCTACGCGTAAGCTTATTGTAGAGTATCCAGCTATTTACAGACCATGGCGAATAAGGGATACAATCCTCTTATTGCTATTCAAATGGTACTGGCTGGGGAATTAGAATCACCAGGGGGGTGAGTAGTTACACGATATAAATGATTCCTCCACGCCCTAATCTTTGGACTTCTACTGTGGCATATCGTCTTCTGTCTTTTTCAGACAAACTATCGTAAAGGGCGATCATCGATTTTTCAATTTCAGTATCGTAATCTGGTTGCTTCATTGCTGACTATAGTATCAAGTGAGAAAAATATCGCGATTATAGTAAATTCTGATTTTATACAAACAAGGAAGCTATTTCGTGCCCATTCCCTAGCGATTAATTTTTCACCTTGAAAGGGCTGGGACAGGCTCCTACTAAGCCTACGTTTTTTTCAATCGGAAAAACCGAACCTAAGGCACATCTGTACGTACTAACACCTAAATCTATAACGCTACGGGTATACAAACGAGTATGTGCGCCTTTGTGTGCCTTGAATCTGAAATGCTATCCGACGTAGAATGCTACGTTATTTATTTACAGACCCTTGCAGGAGGCGTTCTCCATTACTCGAATGAGCGTGATACCCTGAAGGCTCTGAACGGTTACAGCACACAGGTTTCAACATTATGCAAGACACTCCGCCAAAGACTAAAGCTTATTCAAACACTGAAGCACTTGAGTATTATTTGCAAATACCACTAATCGATTTATGGTGCCCAACAAATGAGAATATCTCAAAAGTACAGTTTATAGCCGATTTTATTCAGCCGCTTACAAAATCAACAAGCTTCGGTGTGCTTGCACGAATTGAAGTAAGGCCTAATGTTATACATAAGGCACTATTGTTATTGCAAGCGATTATACGTATCAGGTACTTAAGCATAAAATTAAAACATCAAGGTTATGATGTCGTAGGACGATTTGGAGTATACCCTAGCATTAATCTGCCTGTGACTCTTTACGAACTAAACACGCAAGCAGAAACGTATTGTAATAAATTTATCCTGCCTACATTTCCTCCGAATTTAAATGGGCGTCTTCGTATGCTCATAATGAAATTTGCTAAATGCCACCCTTCAACAGCCGGTATTGTCTTAATCGTGAGGAAAAAATAATGTTATTTCTTGACGCGCTTATTCGACAACATATTCCCGAGTGGAACACAAAGTCCAGGTTACATATTGCATGTATCGCGACAACGAATCCTGTATACCTAGTATTTAGTGAAAATTCTTCGTACCCAGAACTGGTGATTCGAGTGGCTGAATCTGAGGATATTATCAAGACACACAATATCACCCAACAACTTTTCAAAAAAGTTGGTAATTTAGTGCCAGAGTCCATTACAACTTTTAATTTTGAAAATCGTAACTTTACGGTTCAAAAGGGTGTAAATGGGATGCCTTGGTTTCAACTGGCTCAGAGCATATCTACCGCTGCTCAATGGAATGCGTTGCGTGGCCGTGCTATTACCGCTTTAAATCAGTTGCACAAAGGAACTATGGCGATAGAAAGCTGGAAGACTGAATGTGTACCTGGGCAAGAGTTGCGCGATTGTTTTAAAAAGTGCATCGCAGCAGGAACTGAACTACCCCAGCAGGTAAAAACACAAGTTGAAATTATGGGTAAGGAATTAGACTCCTTAGGCACTATTTCTGCTTTTCCACAACATGGTGACTACTGTCTGAATAATCTTATTATAGACGTAGATGCTATCCATATTATTGATTTTGAGGATTTTGGCATGACATCAATGCCACTTCATGACGAATTCGCACTTGCACTGTCCATGCATTCAAAATCTATCGCTACTTCTTTGCGCCACGAACTGAATGCTTGTACAGAGGTAAATCTTTTTAATATCAACTCAACAGCACTCCCCGGCTTTTTCATGCATCATTTACTATTACGATTAGGCGAATGGAGTAAACCAATACAGCGCCAAAAGTATCGAGAATGGTTACTCTCGATCCTTGATAACTTCCTTCTCGAACCACATTCATTTTTTGATAAATTAGTTTTACAAAAGCATTAATGCTAGTCACAAAAATGAAGACATCATACTATTTTTTTTCGCCAAGTAACCAGCGTGATATTTTGGTATTGCTTGCGCTTATGCTGATTGGAGGCATGCTCAGATTTTATTACCTGGGCGCTTCCAGTCTTGCGGGTAATGAAGATTATCTAGCTATCTCAGTTAACGCGATATTAGAGACCGGAATCCCACTTTTCCCTACAGATATCCTATACCCAAGAGCCTTGCCAATGAGTTACATAACTGCGGCTTTTGTCCAGTTGTTTGGCTTTTCTGAATTTACCCTTCGTCTCCCCAGCTCGATTTTTTCTACGCTAACAATCCCACTAATCTATATTTTTTCTCGACAAATTATTGGGCGAAATACTGGATTAATCGCGGCTGCAATCACAACTGTTTTTTTCTGGGAAATTGTTATGGCGCAGACGGGACGAATGTATGCCATGTTCTCATTTACAGTTTTATTAACATTTGTTTTTCTTCATGCTGCAGAAATTGAAGGCAAGCAGAAGTTACGCCTGCCGGCTTTAATAATACTGGCGTTAGCGACATCTTTACATTCAATTTCGTTGGCTTTTATTCCGATGTTTATTGCTTTAGTACCCTATTTTATTAGCAAAGGGCGAAAGCCTGGGATCTTGTTGGTATATCTATTGGTTCTTGGTCTTTCTTTTATGGTTAGTAATCAATTTAGCAAGAATGAATATCAGCGTTGGCATAATCTTACAACACAAAATATCGATCAGTCTGTTGCAGATACCATCGAAATAAAAGAAAGTCGTGTCGCTGTTTTTATCAGTAAAGCGGCGCCGCTGCTTCAAAAAAACGTACTATTGACAGATAAAAACAAGATCTATTGGGTCGCTGTCATTGCTTTTCTTTTTACTCTTTTATTAGCTGTTTTTTTTATACCTGATTGGCGTGTATTTTTTTCGTTTGTCACTTTATTGGTTGTCGCATTAAGCTTTCAGCAAGTCATTTTTGCTGGATGTATTTGGTTGTTTTATCTTTTCATAGGAAATTGGTTTGGCATAAGGCACTTTAAGATATCAGCCTTTGTTGGTTTGTGCATACTATGCATAGGAGCCATGGCATGGGTTTTAGTGGAACTACTAAGCAGTAAATTTACGGGTTATAATACAACTCAAGCTATAAAAATGTTGTTCGCTTACCCGCCTATGTTTTTGCGTTTAATGGCGGAGACATTTCCCTGGCTTACTTTAATATTTATCATCACCAGTTTCTGGATTGCTGTTTCGACATCTAAAGCTCAGCAATTTTCTGGTCCGGCGCTCGTTCTTTTTTTATTTATTTTACCGTTATTTCTGATGGGAATTCATCCGCTTGCACTTGAGCGATTATATGATCGATATATCTATTTTTTAACCCCTTATTTTATCATTATCATAGCTTTTGGTATTTTTACGGCAAGCCATGTTATCTACAAAAAGTGGCAAAATAACAAACAAATTATCGCTGTATTTTTTGGAATGGCTATTGTTTTATTGATAATATTATCAGGAGGTTTTAGCTTAACCCGCTCCCTTGTCAAAGCCAACACTATACATGGAATAAATACAGACATATATGACCGATGGACAAAGAAGCATTATTACCATCCTGATCACAAAGGACCATCACAATTTGTTGCATCACACTATCGGGATGGTGACATCGTAATTGCGATGGACATACTTGCACATTATGCATACTTCCCTGTTGCAGACTACCAACTAACCATTTCAAAAAAACGAGATGCTGAAGGTTGGATAGGCTCAACCACCATCAGTAATGCAGAAGAACTAACTTCAATACTCAATAATGCGAAATCTCGTCGTATATGGATAGTTACTGCCGGACTGCACATTCGAGATAATAAAGACAAAAAAGAATTTGTTTCCATTATGAATACAATTTCGAAACTTGCAGGTAAAGCTTTATATTTCGGTGAGGATGGCGACTCTAATGTTTACTGTGTAGGTTGTTAAACCCTAGAAATGGGCACGTATTCCCTATCTACGGATGTGTTTTTTCAGCCAGTTAATCTCATTAATAATAGATAACTTTAGTAGCCGCTTACCCAATTCTTTTGCTACGCTGATTCCAAAATTTAGGGGTTGATGATAGTTTGCTTCGGGCCAGTCTTGTCGTTTTTTGTTAAAACTGGCATCTTTTGAATTTGACTCATAATATTTTAAAGGTCCATGGTTTTGCATAAGCAGGACTAAGATTCGAGTGTAGCTAAGTTCAATGGACGTCGATAATCGTTTTGATACGTATACCTGAAAATACTTGGCTTGATCTAAATATTTTTGCTTATTGTCAGCGGAATAATAAAAGGCTGCGGCAAGTATATGCGCTTTTCTTAAGTCTTGAGCTGTCCAGGTGTCGTTAGGGAACTCCAGTATTTCAGGTTTTTCCAAGTACGGATACTCATGCAAAAGCATCCAGTCTGCATAGTGCAACAGCGCATCACGAACGTAATAGAAAGCGTTGTCAAATGAATTTTCAGCTTCTTTTATTTCTAGATAGCGACATATAGATTGTAAAAAAACGGTGTAGAACCAATGTTGTTCGGCTTTAGATAGGTTGCGCTCATCAATGTTGTCTGCTGGGTGTATTGTATTGTGAATAATATGCTCAACTTGTAGAAGATATTCTGCTTCTTGGGTTAATTGGTAGCAATCCAATAATGCAATGACGTAGTTGGCTGTGCCGCGATCAAATGGATATTTTCCATTGAAGTGATTTTTTATACCTTGTTTATTCCGGTTCTTGCAGGCAAGCAGTAGTTCCAGGCAGGTATTTGTTCCCTCGTATACAGAGGTAATCCATTTTGCCATCGTTAATACAGTTCGTTTTGAATCTTTTGAACCCGTCAGTAAATAGTGATAGGCCAAGCCTGTGGTATAGCAGTGTTGGCCTCCTGGTCCGCCGCCTCCTGTGCGGCCTTCATAGCTGTCACTCCCTTGAAATTTGGAAAATGAACGGTGTGTTGCTGTGTAGGCTTTTAGATAATGATCGGTGTGCCAAAAGAGACCGCCATTATATTCGGCTTTATCGTCTTTGGTATGATAGATATCTATATCTTTAACGTGATTTGCGAGGTCGTCTGCCAGCTCAAACCAACGGGGGTCGCCAGTAAGGAGGAATTGCCTTACGAATCCGTAAATAGGGTCGTATTGATTGTTATAGTGAGATATAAATAACTCAGCTCCCTCGTACCCCAATGTTTCATGATCGGCATATAAATCACCAAAGTTGCGCCAGCCATATTCATCAACAGTTTCGCGTTTTGCAAAAAAGTTTTGTTTATGCTCAAGGCCAGTTTTAATTAATACTGCTATAGAGTCTGTTGCGGTGTTCTCTGAAAATGTGGGTAATACGTTGCATTGAGTTAACCAGGCGCAACTTGGTTGGGCGATGGGTGTTGAGTGTACCCAATTTAGTTTGTTGGGTTGATTGCTCAAGTTTAGCCAAAAAGTATGCGTCTTTTTTTCCCCTCCTTGAAGTTCATGAGGAATGCCGTTGCTTGAAGGGAATAGCTCTAATCGCAAACGATTATTGTTGATTTCAATTGCTGTGGGGAAGTTTTGCCAAAATTTTTCAATCGTCAAGCCTACGCCGTTGGTGCTGTGTAACACCGGTGTTGCTCTGTCTCCATGAGCAGTCTGGGTGTTGTCGCTCACTACATCAAAGCCATTTTTATCAAGCGTAACTTGCTTATTTTTATTCGTATGGGTAGGGCTTTTCCAGTTTTTTCCACCACTGGCATATTGGGTAATTATGGTGTTCATTGCTGCAGATTGCCATTCTGAATTTGGAGTCGTCTGATACTTTACTTTATCTGTTTCAGCCAACGTGAGATCGAATAGAAAGGAGTCAAACAGTTCGGAACCTTCATCGCCCAGGTCCCAAAGGCCGCCAGGGTGTTTTGCAGGGTTCGGGTTGTGTAAGCTTGTTCGTATTTTTATAAATGGGGCAACGTGATAAAACTCTATGGATGTCGTAAATCGGAGTTGCTGTTTATTCGTCCGATATTCAAAATAGCCATCTAACTCTACTTCAAGAGCATTTCTTGAGCCTGTATTTAGGCTTGTTGATATAGATGAGTGCCAGCGATTAAGTTTGGTTACTGCCTGTTGACTATCATTTAATGTCAGTAAACCACCTAAAGATTCAATTTTAAATAATAATTTTTCTCTGTGACTTGAGTATGCATATAAAGATAGTGTCTTTAAATCCAGAACAAACAGAAACTCTGTTATTGATATCGTTAATTTTTCCTCATCACTATTGAATTGAAGCTCACTATTTTCTTGACTTTCAGGCGGAGAATTTTTAATCTGTTTAGTGAGTTTCGAAATGAGTAGTTTATATTGATTAGAATTTTCAGCTGAATGGAAAAAGCCAAGGTTGATCCATTTGATACTGTCATCCAGCCAATAACAAAGTGGATGGGCGAAACATTCTATATCTATGTCATTTTGATATAGCTTTAGTTGATTCAGTGAGGTCACTTCGCCTACTGAAAAAGGAATACCTGTTTTACAAAGTCCTTCATTTTGAGCAATAACATTAATATTTATTTTGTTACTTTGGGGTTCTTGTTTATTCATCTATCCATCGCTTAACTAATCTCCGTTCGACCTTTAATATACAGCAACTAAAAAGTTTTTCCTCGCGTTATTTTTAAACTATAGAGTATGCTCAGGCTATTAAAATCGAAGCCGAATATGAGCTGAGGGTAACTTGTTTTTCTCCGTATTCTCTGTGTGCTCTATGGTTGAATCGTTCTTTTTGGTGAGTAATATTGAACCACAGAGGACACAGAGAAGGTCGGGGGTGACTTTCTTTTTCTGTTATTCCTCTCGTTCACAATATCCATTATGAAAACAATTCCCTGCGCGATATTCGCGTATCCCTGTGAGAACCCCGAGCTTGTCCTTGGTATGACAGATTTTCGCCACGCCAGGATTCCACTTAAAGTCAACAGATTGGCACTCTAAAATATACCTTTGTAACTAGCTGAATTAAATAACAAAAATAACACCTGCTTGATGGTATACCGATTGCATAGCCCCTTTCTGTATGAATTAACTGACGGGAAGCATGACGATGGCAGATGAGCCGAATGCAGATGACTCGGCCGAGTCTTCAGAAGAGAATAAAAAACCAAAAAAAGACAAGTCTGGAATTATAAAGTTTGCTCTGATTAGTTTGGGTATTGTTGCCATAATAGGTACTAATGTTGGATTAACGGTGATGCTTACCAAAAAAAACTCGGCAGAGATAGAAGCAACCATGGAGCCTTCTGCAGGGAAGCAGATCGAGAAAGATGTTACAGCCGATGAAAATGAAGATGAAAGTGAAAAGCCTGCTCTTTATCAAAAACTGGAGCCTACCTTTGTTGTAAATTTTCAATCTGAAGATGCACTTCGTTTTCTTCAAGTGACCGTAGAATTGATGACCCGAGATGAAAAAATTATTGCGGCGGTTGAACAGCATATGCCGATTATTCGTAACAATCTGATTATTCTATTTAGCAGTCAGGATTTTACAACAATCAGTACACGCGTCGGTAAAGAGAGAATTCGAGCTCAAACACTTTCTGAAATACAGAAGGTGATGAAAGAGAAGACCGGCCAACCGGGTGTTGAAGAAGTTTATTTCACCAGCTTTGTAATGCAGTAATTTATGTCAATCAATGATTTATTATCTCAGGATGAAATTGATGCGCTGTTACATGGCGTTGGCAGCGGTGATGTTGAAACCGACGGAGAAGATGGCGGGGAAGACAGCTCTGCTCGTAATTATGATTTTACCAGCCAGGATAGAATTGTACGAGGTCGGCTACCTACATTAGAAATGATCAATGAGCGTTTTGCTCGCTTGTTTCGTATCAGTTTGTTTAATATTTTAAGACGTTCTCCCGAGATTGCAGTGGGTGGTGTTCAGATGCTTAAATTTTCTGAATATGTTCATAGCCTGTTTGTTCCTACCAGTCTTAATATCGTTAAAATACCTCCTTTACGCGGTAGCGGGTTATTTGTTTTTGACCCCAAGCTGGTTTTTATCATTGTTGATAACTTCTTCGGTGGCGATGGCCGTTTCCATACTAAAATAGAAGGCCGCGAATTTACACCCACTGAACAGCGTGTGATTCAAATTATGCTGGATCTGTGTTTCGAGAATTTTAAAGAAGCCTGGGCACCCGTTTATAAAGTTGATTTTGAGTTTCAAAACTCAGAAGTAAACCCTCAGTTTGCCAATATCGTTAGCCCTACAGAAGTCGTCGTAGTGACAACTTTTCATATTGAGCTGGATGGTGGTGGTGGAGATATGCATGTCACCTTGCCTTACTCGATGCTTGAACCCATTCGTGATTTATTAGATACCGGCTTGCAGAGCGACCGAGACGATACGGATGATCGTTGGATAGATGCATTACGGGATCAATTACAGAGTTCCGAAATTGAGGTCAATACCGTTTTAACCGAGGCGCAGATCACGTTAGATGACTTACGTAATGTGCAGTCGGGAGATGTAATTCCGATTGATATGCCGGAACATGTAATCTTAGCGGCCGATGGAATTCCGATATTCAAAGGAAAACTGGGCATTCATAACGGCAATTTCTCGGTAGAAATAGCAGATCGTTATAACAGAAATGAGTAGGAGAGTACTGTGAGTGATGATGGTGCAGGCGATGACTGGGGAGACGCGTTAGCGGAGCAAGCCGAGTCGGAGTCTCAGCAAGCAACGGCCGATTTAGCCAAAGCCGAATTCGAAGAATTAGGTACGGGTGTCGCCGCAGCGCTGGGAGATGAAAATGCCAATCTGGAAGTAATATTAGATATTCCTGTGACTATTTCTATGGAGGTAGGAAAAACAAAAATCAGTATAAGAAACTTATTACAGCTGAACCAGGGATCGATTGTTGAACTGGATCGCCTGGCAGGAGAACCTCTGGACGTGATGGTTAATGGTACCTTGGTTGCGCATGGTGAAGTTGTGGTCGTGAATGAAAAATATGGTATTCGTTTAACCGATGTGGTGAGTGCCTCTGAGCGAGTGAAAAAACTGGGTTGATTATTTTGTTTAAAAATATAATATTTTTTTATTTGAGTATAGTGTTGTTCAATGGTGTTAATGCTGCTGAAGAAACAAAAATTATGGTTGCTGAGCAAGCAATCAGTAGCGCGGATTCTATCGACAGTTTATTACAAGTCAGTATAGGTTTGGCCATTGTTTTAGCTGCTATTTTTGCTTTGGCGTGGTTTGTTAAACGAGTTGTTAAAGTGAATACGGCAATAGGCGGCGCATTTAAGGTGATTTCTATTTTATCAGTGGGGCAACGAGAAAAAGTAGTTTTGGTGCAGCTTGGTGAGCGCCAAATGGTCTTGGGTGTAGCTCCGGGTAGTGTGCGACTGTTGCAAATTCTGGATGAGCCCATAGAAGCCCCCAGTCTGGATAAGGAACCACCCTCAGGGTCTTTTGCCGATCGTTTACAGGCTACACTGAATCAAAGGTTTTCTTCGTGAGACGACTCGTTGTCAATGTTGTTGTTATTTTATTGGTATTTTTTCCCCTGATAACATGGGCTGATCCGGGCTTGAAGGCCATCACAGTTTCAACCGGTGCGGATGGTTCGCAAACGTACACCTTAAGTCTGCAAGTCATGTTATTGATGACGTTGTTGTCCGTCTTGCCTGCGGGATTGCTGATGATGACTTCTTTTACACGCATCATCATAGTGCTTGCTATATTACGTCAGGCCTTGGGCACGATGCAGACACCGAACAATCAAATCCTGATTGGTCTGGCTTTGTTCTTGACATTTTTCATTATGGCTCCGGTATTTGATGATGTTTACAAAAATGCAGTCACGCCTTATTTGAATGAAGATATAAAAGCAGAAGAAGCCTTTAAGAAAGCGACAGACCCTTTTAAGCAGTTTATGTTAGCGCAAACCCGAGACAGTGATTTGGCGTTATTTGCTAATATTTCGCAAGCTGAAGAATTTGAATCTGTAGACGATGTACCTTTGTCCCTATTGGTTCCTGCTTATGTTACCAGCGAACTGAAAACAGCATTCCAGATCGGTTTTCTTATATTTATTCCATTTCTAATCATAGACCTGGTTGTTGCCAGTGTATTAATGGCGATGGGTATGATGATGTTATCTCCTATGATTATTTCCTTGCCGTTTAAAATCATGTTGTTTGTTTTAGTTGATGGTTGGGCGATGATAATTGGTACCTTAGCGTCTAGTTTTTATCGCTGATTGTATGCTTGGTGATTGTTTTTAACCACAGAGGGCACAAAGAAGAGCGTAATAATGAGGGTGGTTTTTCTTTTCTCAGTGCCCTTTGTGTGTTTGTGGTTGAAGGTTTTTTTAGGTGATTATTTTGAACCACAGAGGGCACAGAGAGGAGCGTAAAACGAAGATTGTTTTTCTTTTTTCAGTACCCTCTGTGGTTAATGAAAGTTTTTTTTGGGTGTTTTGAATTACAAAAGGTCAGATTTTATGACACCAGAGACAATTGTAAGTATTGGACAAAACGCGCTCTATGTCACCATGTTGGTATTAGGTGTGTTGTTGTTGCCCGCATTGGTTGTTGGCTTGCTGGTGAGTATGTTCCAGGCAGCAACACAAATTAATGAAATGACCTTGAGTTTTATTCCGAAACTGATGGTGACTTTTCTGGCCCTGGTTATTGGTGGCCCCTGGATACTGGAACAATTACTGGGGTTTATGCGAGAAATGTTTAAAAACGTTCCGTATCTTATTGGTTAGATCTGTCCTTATTATGCATTTTACTATCGCGGAAATTGCGGGCTGGGTGGGAAGTTTTATGTGGCCCTTGTTGCGTATTGGTGGGCTGGTCATGGCGCTCCCTGCCTTTTCTGCACGTAATGTACCGATGCAAATCAAGTTGATTTTTGCTTTGGTTTTGACTTTGATTATTGCCCCTGTTGTACCTGATGTCCCCGACGTAGACCCGATAAGTGCTGAAGGTTTATTGATTGTACTCAATCAAATATTAATCGGGGTCAGTATGGGCTTTACGCTACGTATCGTTTTTGCAGCTTTGATTACAGCCGGTCAAATGATTGCGCTCGGTATGGGCTTGGGTTTTGCTTCCATGGTTGATCCAACCAACGGTGTTCAAGTGCCGGTTGTGAGTATGTTTTATAGCATCATAGGAATTTTGTTGTTCTTTTCAATGAATGGTCATTTAGTGGCGATACAAGTTGTTGCGGATAGTTTTATCTCTATGCCTATAGCACCAAGCGGTATTTCTGTTGATGGTTATATGGATCTGGTGCTTTGGGGTACCTGGATTTTTGCGGGTGCAGTACTGATTGCTTTGCCTGCGATCACATCAATATTAGTTGTTAATCTTGCTTTTGGTGTGATGACGCGTGCCTCACCTCAGCTCAATATATTCGCAGTTGGTTTTCCAGTTATTATGACCGTCGGTTTTGCTTTGATGATGTTTTCATTAGGTAATGTTGAAACTCATTTCCTTCGTTTGACCAACGAAGGATTGACGCTTATGCGTCAGCTGGTCAATTTGTAGGGTATACCTGTGGTATTAGTGTAAAAGTGATTTTTTGCCGTTTAAATTTAAGTTCTTGAAGTTAAATGGTTTCTTTAAAATTTCGAGCAATAGCCATAGTCTTATTTCGCTTTCTTTCGTTGAGTACAGCTTGGACAAAGTTTGTATATTGTAAAATAGGGTTGATTCCTTATACCGTTAATCAAGCCACTTTTGCTTGATATGAGAAAAAAAGGCTACTGGTTATCGAGTGAGTTTATACAAATGATAAGTGAAAAGGTTGGGGAAGAATAATTGAACTCTTTACGAGTTTCATTATTCCTTGAATTCAGGTGCTAAGATTCTATCATATTTTCGAAAGAGCATTTATTTGCGACAGCCCCCCTATTTCCCAGTCGACATGAAGCCACGGACTTTTTTGGTCAAAAAGTAAAAAGCTTAGGATATCAGCTCTCGGTTTAAAACTTTCGTATTGATAACCATCTCGCTCCCATAATTGTTGACCGGTCGCATAGGACAAACCAAACTGTCTCCACGAGCAATAACGCGAAGCACAGGTTTCGGCGATTTCATCAATAAGCTCCCAAGCGATCTTTTTTGAAATAACGCCAAGAAGTACGCCAGCTCGACAAAGCCAAATTGCCCGCGCCTCATGCCATGCGTCGGTACCAACATCGGATAATTCATTGTAATAATCATTAAGCACTCGATCCAGTTTAGAATAATTATCCTTTGGCATACCGGATAGCTGGGGATCAGAATGCAGGTGTGTTTTTTCTGCATGAGTCAAGCCAGACATGAATTGCTTATAGTCTAAAAACCGGTGGTCATTTCTTTCTCCTAAAAAAGTAGTAAGCACCGCTAATAAACTTGTTTCATCATTGATCTTCCAGTCTCGATTAAGATCCACTCGTAGCTGCTCTTTTCTTTTGTGTGAAAGAGTCAATTCAAATACATCGTGAAGCCCTCCGAAATATTGAACAAAAGGTGCGGAAAGGCTTAAGCACCATAACTGGTAAGCTGTTAATTTATTTGGATTGGTGAATTTTGCGAGCTTCATTTCAAGTTTTATCCACTGGGCTGCGATCTTGTTGGGCGTATTGAAGCGCTTTCTGACGATAGGTTTCAACACAATCATTTTCTAGCGGGTTTTCAGCAAAAATGTTATATATTTGACTTGTTTTTTCAGCGCAATAATAAGCAACGTTTGTTGAGCTAATTGGATTTCTGCTCAACTCGGATAAATAGGTGATAGCCATTTTTCCGAAGTGGTGCAAGTCGATTTTGTTATTATAGTGCCGAATAGAAGTTTGGCTATAACGAAACCATAACATCGAAAACATAAAATCATGGGGGGCTTGATATTTTTCATAATAGCCTAAAGTTTTTTCATGAAATTCATTCGCTATTTCAAAATCATTTTCAGAAAAATAGGCTTCTGCAAGCGTGTAATTTAGTTCTCTCGTGTAATAATCAACATCTCTATTTTGCGATCCTTCCGCTTGGATAATTTCATCAATGTGCTTCAATCCGTTTGAAACCACCAGTTTACACTCGTGCACACGATTTAGTTTAAATAAAGCGATCGCTAATTGAGTGTAGATCTCAAGGGTGTAATAGCTTTCTCGCTGTGTAGAAGTGTCATATTCCTCAGTAAGTATAAGCATATGAGAAACGCAGTTTTGTAATAGTTGCATGTGTTTGCTGCTCAAGGGTGCATCAGGAAGCCCTGCGATAACGCCCAAACACTTTAATTGATACCGCTCTTCGAGAAACTTAAAACAAGCTGAAGAAAAGAAGTAACGTTGATCCGCAGAAATATCCTTAAAAAGATAAAAAGAAAATAGGTGAGAGTAAGCCTCTATCGCATTTTCATATTGCCCCAATTCGTGTTGCAGGCGAGCGGTTAACGACAACAAAGGTAGATAACCATACTCTTGTTTAAGGTATGTCTCACAATCTAACAAGGATTTATCGTACTCCCGTAGTTTGGAATAAGCATAGGCTCGCCCTTTGTAGCATTGATGAAAGCTAGGGTTAACGGCTATTGCTTGTGAATAGTAGCTTACCGCCACGCTAAAGTTTCGTTGGATGTTGAGGTAGAACTCCCCCAACAAATAGAGCACCGTTGTTTGCTTTGGAAATAGCTGTAATGCCTGCAACAGCATTTTTTCTTGAAAAAAAGCATCGCCTGTTTCAATGTCGACATTAGAGTTCAATATTTCTAACATCTCTAGCAGTTCGTCATAACCATTTTCATTTAACTGAGCGGCATAGGCTAAAGATTTTTTGATTGCGTCAAATGCGGCTTGTCCTTGTTTTTTATTTTTAGCAATTTTGGCTTTATAAAAACAAATGGTTTTTTTTAAGCGAATGTCTTCTATCACATTAAGATACTGCTCTGCTATCGATAAAACGTCCTCATGTTGATTTAATTCGAATAGCAATTCGATCTTTAACTCTAGATCTTCAAGATTATCCATATCGAAATTTTTAGTTTTTAAAATATTATAAGAACAATATTTATACTCTATTTGGAATAGTGTGTTTTTTGGTGTTTGTTCAACTAAACCATGCAACATATTTCTAGCAATTTCAAAATTCGATAATTTAATGTGTGACTTTATTAGTTTATAGGTTAGCTCAATTGAAGATGGATCAAATGAAAGAGCTTGACTGAAAAATAAAGACGCTTCCTCAAAATTGTTTTTTTTATATTCAAAGTCGCCTTTGAAAATTAACAGCTCTAACGAAAAGATTTCATTTTTATTTTCATTTAAGTTTTGTAATACCTCAAGACAGCTTTCTGAATAACCTTCTTTTTGGTATAAACAATAGAGTTGTTTTATTTTTAAAAAAAAGAACTCCGGATGTTTTTTTATAAGCTTGTCAAGTGTCTCCATATTTATTGAAGCGATGTCTATAGAAGCAGGATCTATGAGTTCCTTATCTTGGGAGTCAGTATCTTTGGAAACAAAGTCTTTTGTGTTGGGTGTGCTTGTTTTTTCTAAAAAATAAATTATTTCATTTGCAGAATCAACACTAAGCCCAGCACCAAAAATTGCTGTGTAATTAACTGTTCGAACCGCAAGCTTGTTACCTTGAAGATAAGCAAGTAGATTTTTTAGATCAATATTAGAAACCTTTAAATTAAGCTGATTAAACGAAACAATGTCACTAATAAAATCAGCCATCTGACAGCAAGTATCAATCTGTTGATAAATTGATAAAGGTAAAAACGGGGCATTTGTCAGCTCTATAATCAACTGTTCCATCACGAGTTGTTTATCATCAAAACCTAAACTTTCAAATAGTTTGGTGAACTTTTCCCAGTTAGACATAGTAAGACGTTCATCAAACTTTTCTGATAAAAGCCTCAACAATTCTTCGCATAAATAAAAACTGCTTTTATGATCAATCGATAAGTCCTGATCATTTACCGTTGCTTCGGCGTAATAGCGAGTAATATCATTAGCTTCGTTTTCAATGGCTATGTTTAAGATATCTGATAGAGGTTCAGCATTATTTGAGATTATATTACTGGTTTCTTGTTCTTCGTTATGCCGATTAACTTCATCGGAGCTCAACTTATTTGCTAAAGAAATAGCTGTTTTATAGGCTTGTCGTAATTGCTGGAATCCTTTTGCATCTTTTTCAGGATGGAAAACTCTTAAAAGTTTTGAATATGCACGCTTGATCAATTTTTTATCAAGCGTTGCCTCTATATCAAGAAACTTCCAACAATTCATAGTTGTTTATCATCCATTATCTCACTACCGTCATTAGCGAGCCGTAACC
>UOFO01000051.1_pt1 | contig 24671 bp, 23 predicted proteins | sample 1988801 | NCBI WGS metagenome assembly UOFO01 (sample SAMEA4712195, study PRJEB27164) | hydrothermal vent metagenome | biome: marine basaltic hydrothermal vent biome; feature: marine hydrothermal vent; material: mineral | place: Pacific Ocean | collected 2011-06-14/2011-07-23 | depth 1719 m
AAATTATGAATTTCCTGGCGTAGTGTTGCACTGCGATTTTTTTCTTTTTCGACTACGGCGGGGGGCGCTTTTGCCACGAAGCTTTCGTTAGATAGTTTTTTATCGATTTTATCCAGTTCTATATTTCTTTTTGCTATTTCTTTTGTCAGTCTGGCGATTTCAGCGTTTTTATCAATGAAGCCGGCCAGCGGGATGAGTAGCTTCATTTCTCCTACTAACGAAGTGGCGGCCTCGGGTGCTTCGTCGTCTTTCTTGAGCCAGGTAATGGACGCAAGTTTTGCCAGTGCTGTAATGAGATGACTGTTTGCTTCCAAGCGCGTTTGATCGTTAGCACTGCCGTTGGCCAAGAGCACGGGAAGGGGTTTGTTTGGCGGGATGTTCATTTCTCCGCGAATTTTTCGGACTCCCAGAATGAAAGTTTGTACCCATTCCATATCAACAACAGCATCTTGATCTACTTTGTCGTTATCTGATGTTGGGTAACTCTGAATCATAATGGTCTCACCTTGTATTCCTGCCAGCGGTGCCACTTTTTGCCAAATTTCTTCAGTGATAAATGGAATGATAGGGTGAGCCAGACGTAGAACGGTTTCCAGTACGTTGACTAGTGTGAAACGAGCGCCGTTCTGAATCGCGGCAGAACTTGTTGTTGAAGTCAGAGGAGGTTTCGCTAATTCAAGATACCAATCACAATATTCGTTCCATGTGAATTCGTATAAATCATGAGCTGCGAGATCAAAACGATAGCTTTCCAGATGCCGGTTTACATTATGTATTGTCGTTTGGAGTCGAGACATAATCCAGCGGTCTGCCAGGCTGTATTCAATATTAGTTGGATCGATGATTTTATCTTCGCAATTCATTAAGACGTAGCGAGCGGCATTCCATAGTTTGTTACAGAAATTTCGGTAGCCTTCTATGCGACCCATATCAAAGCGGATATCGCGTCCGGTAGAGGCGAGTGCGGCAAAGGTAAAGCGCAGTGCGTCGGTACCAAATGCCGGTATGCCGTCTGGGTATTGTTTGCGTGTTTCTTTTTCGATGCGTTTTGCCATTTTGGGTTGCATCAGGCCGGATGCGCGTTTTTTGATTAAAGTTTCGAGGTCGATGCCGTCGATCAGATCGATGGGATCCAGCACATTGCCCTTTGATTTGGACATTTTGTGCCCTTGGAAATCACGAACCAGGCCATGGATATAGATTTCTTTGAAGGGTATTTCGCCGGTGAACTTTATGCCCATCATAATCATTCTTGCGACCCAGAAAAAAATTATATCAAAGCCGGTGACTAAAACACTGGTTGGGTAGAATGTTGCTAATTCATCTGTTTTTTCAGGCCAGCCCAATGTAGAAAAGGGCCACAGTGCTGAGGAGAACCAGGTATCAAGAACATCAGGGTCTTGTTTGAGCAGGACATCCGCGTTGAGATTATTTTTCTTGCGAATTTCATCTTCGTTGCGGCCAACATAGATCGTTCCTGCTTCGTCATACCAGGCGGGAATACGATGCCCCCACCAGATTTGACGGCTGATGCACCAGTCTTCAATATTGCGCATCCATTCATAATAGGTGTTAGACCAATTTTCAGGAACGAATTTAATCTCTCCTGATTCCACCGCTTTAATTGCAGGTTCGGCTAACGGCGCTGCTTTTACATACCATTGATCCGTTAGAAAAGGTTCGATGACAGCATGTGAACGGTCGCCACGCGGAACCATCAGACGATGGTCTTCAATTTTTTCCAGTAAGCCGGCTTGTTCCAAATCGGTTACTATTTTCTTTCGGGCATCAAAACGATCCAGGCCTTGATAGGCTTGAGGTATAAGATCTACCGTGAACAGTGGAGATTTGACGTCGCTGGTTTGTTGCCCATCGTCTTGGGGCGATTGCTTAATGCTGGCATCAATTGTGAAAATGTTAATTAAACCGTTGAACGGTAAGGCGCGTAGTGCGGGTGAGGTTTTGTGTCGTTGCCATACCTGGTAATCATTATTATCGTGCGCGGGCGTGATTTTTACACAACCGGTACCAAATTCAGGATCCACGTATTCGTCAGCAATGATGGGGATGTTACGGTTAGTTAAGGGTAGCTGTAGCATTTTCCCAATCAAATGCCGATATCGTTCATCATCTGGATGCACGGCTACAGCGGCGTCACCTAACAAGGTTTCCGGGCGCGTTGTCGCCACGACAACATGCCCTTTTTCATTGGCTAACGGGTAACGCATGTGCCACATCGAGCCGTTTTCTTCCTCCGAAATAACTTCCAGGTCTGACACGGCCGTATGTAAAACAGGATCCCAGTTAACCAGACGTTTGCCGCGATAGATCAATCCTTCGTTATAAAGCTGGATGAAGACTTCTTGTACTGATTCGGAAAGACCGTCATCCAGAGTGAAACGTTCTCGCGACCAATCCAGGGAGTTGCCCATGCGTCGTAGCTGGTTGGTGATGGTGTCGCCCGATTCTTCTTTCCATTGCCAGACGCGTTCGACAAACTTTTCACGGCCCAGATCATGGCGCGTCAGATTTTCTGTGGCCAATTGTCGTTCAACCACCATTTGTGTTGCAATGCCTGCATGGTCACTGCCGGCTTGCCACAGCGTGTTTTCGCCTTTCATGCGATGGAAGCGAATCAAAGTGTCCATGATGGTGTCCTGGAAGGCGTGGCCCATGTGTAAACGGCCTGTTACATTAGGCGGTGGAATCATAATGCAATAGGGCTTGGCATTTCCTCCCTGGGGTTTGAAATAGTGATTTTTTTCCCAGGTTTCATACCAGGTTGATTCGATTGCCGCTGGGCTGTAGGTTTTTTCCATGTTGTTTGTTAATTCTGATTGATTGGGTTTAATGGGGTTCGATTCAGTTGAACGTGTTTGAGGCTTCGGTTGTATACGGTTCCGGGCTTTACTTTCGACGTTTGTTTTGTACATATTAACCATGAATTGAGGAAAGGCAGACACTCGTTTAAGTAATTTTTTGTCGAAACGTTGTGCTAACTCATTTTCAAGTTGAGTTAAATAGACTTGTTGAGCCGCTAATTGTTGTTGTAGATTTGATATATCATTTTCAATGTCAGAAAGGTAATTTTTTTTGTCATCAACGGCTTTTTGTAATTCATTTTTCAGGTAATTAAGCAGTGTTGAATGTTGTTCTGGATGCGCTATTCCTGCGCTGAATAATTCGTCTAATTTGTGTTCGATTATTTCAATAATGACCTGGTGTTGTTGATGGCTGAAGACATTACTGGGAGCCACATGGGCTTCTGTCATATGGCCACTTTGGCCGATGACAGTTTCAAGCACGGGAATTACTTCATCTTCTAATGTAGGAATAGCCTCTTTGTTCGTTGGTTTTTTTGGTGGTTTACTCATAGTGTTATTTCATGTGAGGATATAGTATATTCCTGTTCGCGATAATAACGGTAATGGTTTCTGCTGACTTGTTTGTGTTGTTCGGTATTGTATACAATTTCGACGATTCGGGAGAATTGAGTATGCGCTAAAGGAACGTCTGTTGCCATATTGATTAATACATCACCAGCGGTGGCTGGAATGGCTTCATGACCGATCATTATTTGTTCATTGTCGTCCTCTATTTCGCTGTTAGCAAGCGAGTGAGGTAAAAAGCTACCCGGGCTGAATGTCCAGAGCATATCGTCTAATCGCGAAGTCGCAGCTAAGTTCAGTGTGTTGATATAAATGCGATATTTTTGGCGAAACACTTTCTCTGTCAGTCGGCAAACAAAACGTTCGCCGTCCATGGTTTCAGATATGCTCAATAAATAGAAGTCAACTTGCATGGTTGAGTAGTTACTTTTTATTTTTTCCGGCGCGTCCCAAAATATACTGCATCAAGAGTGGAACGGGTCGTCCGGTTGCGCCTTTAGCTTCGCCTGATTTCCAGGCCGTGCCTGCAATGTCGAGGTGAGCCCAGTGATATTTTTGAGTGAAGCGTGATAGAAAACAGGCTGCGGTAATAGTCCCCGCTTCGCGTCCGCCGATATTAGCCATATCCGCAAAATTACTTTTTAGTTGGTCTTGATATTCATCCCATAAGGGCAGTTCCCAAACGCGATCTCCGGTAATTTTACTCGCATGGGTCAAGTCATTGACCAATGGTGGGTGATTGCTTAACAATCCATTCGCATGTCGGCCCAAGGCAACGATAACCGCGCCCGTTAAGGTGGCAATATCAATGACAATGGCAGGATCAAATTTTTCAGCATAGCTGAGCGCATCACATAATACTAAGCGGCCCTCTGCGTCGGTATTTAATATTTCGATGGTTTGTCCTGACATACTGGTGACAATGTCTCCGGGTTTGGAGGCATCACCATCGGGTAAGTTTTCAGAGGCGGGAACGATGGCGATCACGTTCACCGATAGATTGAGCAGCGAAATGGCGGCCATAGTGCCAATGACAGCAGCTGCGCCACACATATCATATTTCATTTCATCCATTTGCCCTCCGGGTTTGAGCGAAATTCCGCCAGAGTCAAACGTAATGCCTTTACCGACCAGTACAATAGGCTTGGCTGTTTTGGCGCCGCCTTTGTAGTCGAGAACAATAAGTTTGGCCGGTTGCCGACTGCCGCGGCTCACACTGAGTAAGGCGCCCATCCCCAGTTTTTCCATGTCCGCTTCTTCTAAAATATCGACTTTCATCGCGCGGTTTTTCTTCGCAATGTTCTTTGCTTGATTAGCCAGATAAGTGGGTGTGCAGATATTACCGGGTAAATTGCCCAGTGTTTTGGCAAGGTCAACACCCGCCGCAATGGCACTTCCCTCAAGGCTCGCCTTTTCTGCTTTTGCCAAGTCGCGTCGCGATGGCACAGTGAGTATAAACTTGCGTAAAGGTCGCTTGTTTTTTGTTTTAGTACTTTTAAATTGATCGAATTGGTATGTGGTATCTGCTGTTGTTTCAACAGCTTGACGCACCTTCCAGTGCATGTCCCGGCCCTTAAGATTGAGTTCTGTTAGATAACAAACGGCTTCTGTTGCGCCGGTATCCTTAAGTGTCACGACTGTTTTTTTAATTATTTTTCGGTATTGGTTGTCATTGAATTCACGTTCTTTACCGCAACCAATGAGTAATACCCGGTCTGCCAAGGTGCCGGGCACGTTATATAGGAGTAATGATTGACCTATTGAACCGTCCATGTCGCCTCGGCGAAGAATATTGCTGATATATCCCTTTGAGGCAGAATCGATACGCTCGGCAACGGACGTTAATTTGCGTGACTGGAAAATACCAACAACGATACAAGCTGATCTTTGTTTTTCTGGTAGTCCACTTTTTATAATAAAATCCATATTTGCCTTTTCCTTAAGAAATGTTATTTATTCTGTGTAACTGCTTGGCTATCCTCCGAAATTTGCCGAGACGTTACTTTACTCTAAAATTTTGGTAAGTATATACCCTTATCGCTTGAGGTTTGGGCGTATTTGTACAATCACGTAAATCTTACAGGTATTAGTAGTTACCTATTTTATAACATTGTTACGAATGGTATACCATGGCGGTAAATGATATGTTTTCTAATAGTTTGCATTCAAGTGGGGTTGAATTGTTGAGGAAAAGTGTTTGATAATATACCGGTATTTGTTGAAGGAAATAACGGTTACCTGGCTTGCTGTTACGTTGGTTCTGTTCCTTATCTATATTAGTAATCGTTTTATTCGTTATTTGGCAGATGCAGCAGCGGGAACTTTACCCACCGATGTGGTGTTGTATTTACTTGGCTTAAAGTCGATTAGTTCTTTACCTGCATTATTGCCATTAGCGCTGTATTTGGCGGTATTGTTGTCATTGGGCCGGATGTATAAAGATAATGAAATGACGGCTTTATCCGCAGGCGGTATTGGCATTGGTGGTGTGCTGCGCGTTATCAGTTTATATTCCGTACTTGTTGCTATTCTTATGTTTTTTGTTTCTTTTTATGCGTCGCCCTGGGCGCAACACCAAGCTTTGATGATTAAGGAACAGGCGAAATCGAGCTCTGATTTTGTTGGTTTGGCTGCGGGTCGTTTTAAGGAAAGCACTTCAGGAGGGCTGGTGTTTTACACCGAAAAACTGAGTGATGGTGGTGAGTTTATGGAGAATGTATTTGCTCACCAAGAGCGAGGAGAGCTTACGAATTTATTATCTGCAGCTAAAGCCGTTCAGCAAGTTGCTGAAGAAAGCGGAGATCGATTTATTGTTTTTCTGGACGGTTATCGCTACGAAGGCACGCCAGGAATGCCGGATTCTAAAATTATTTCTTACCAGGAACATGGTATTCGTATTGAAAAAAAAGAGCCGGAGGCGTTTGATGTTCGCTTGGCGGCACGTCCCACCAGTGAATTGCTGGGCAGTCAGCAGTTAGATGAAATCGCCGAACTTCAATGGCGGTACGCTTTGCCGGTATCAACATTATTTTTGACGTTGTTGGCTGTGATGTTGAGTCGCACCGATCCCCGTCAGGGTCGTTTTGGCAAGCTGTTCATCGCCATTTTGGTTTACGTCGTATATAACAATCTCATTGGGGTAGCACGAAACTGGCTTGAGCAAGGTGTCATGCCGTCTGCCCTTGGTTTGTGGTGGGTTCATGGTTTGCTTATGACTCTGTTTATTATCTTATGGACTCAACAAATGGGGATTGCCTGGGTTCGTGATCGTGTCATGAGACGAGCCGTATGAAACTGATAGATCGATACATTGGTCTTGCTGTTATTTCGACAACCGCAATTGTGATGTTGGTACTGCTGTCCCTTTTTGCTTTTACGACCTTTATTAATGAGTTAGGCGATGTAGGTAAAGGCAATTACGGCCTGAAAGAAGCCGCTATTTATGTGAGTGCAAGTTTGCCAAGGCTGGCTTATCAGTTGTTTCCTTCAGTGGCTTTATTGGGTAGTATCATCGGCCTGGGTGTATTAGCGAGCAACAGTGAACTGTTGGTTTTTCGCGCCTCGGGATATTCCTTGCTACGTATTATTTCTGCGGTGATGAAAACAGGTTTGGTGTTTGTTTTACTGATGACACTACTGGGTGAGGTGGTGGCACCCATAACCGAGCAGTATGCGCAAAATATGCGCTCCCAAGCGTTAAGTCAAAGCGAAAAAGTATCCTCTAGGCAAGATGGATTTTGGGCCAGGGACGGCGAATATTTTGTGCATGTTCGTGATATGTATCCCGATGGTACCTTAGGGGGTATTACAATATACAATATAAACGAAAACCATCAGCTTACTGAGGTGATAAAAGCAAAGCAGGCTTTTTTTCGTAATGATGAATGGGTTTTGCAACATGTTGTAAAAAATTCAATTGAAGAGGATGACGTTTCAATTGAAACAGTAGAAGTGCTGAATTGGCAAACCTTAATGAGTCCTGACCTGGTCTCAATTGTTACGGTTAACCCCGAGTTTTTATCCGCGTGGGGGTTGTTTAAATATATACGCTATCTCAAGAGTAACGGGCTAGAATCAGATCGTTATGAACAAGCTTTCTGGAAGAAGCTTGTTGCACCGATAGCCACAGCCGTGATGGTGTTTCTCGCGGTGCCTTTTGTCTTTGGTACGTTGAGAACGGTACCGGTAGGAGAACGTGTTTTTGTTGGTACGCTGGTCGGAGTAGGGTTTCATATATTGAATCAAGGTGTGGGATTTATTGGTTTGGTTTATGGATGGAACCCCTTTTTGGTTTCCGTGTTGCCTACGGTATTATTTTTTGCTTTGGCTTTGCATATGATGCGTAAAGTATTTTGATGTAATTTCTTATGGTTTTGTATGGAGGTGGGTGTGATTATTATTCTTGAACATTGGCATTGGTGGGCGCTGACTTTAGCCTTTGTGGTTTGCGTGGCGGTACTGCGGGGCTCCATCTGGATGGCTATGACTATTTCAAGTGCGATTATTGGTGCTATATCGTGGAATGATCGAGCTATGGGTAATCTGTACCAGTTGGGTATTTTTGCGACCGTAACGATCGTATCGGTTCTGCTTATAGATCTTGTTACGGGTGGGAAATCAAAGGCTATTGCCCCCGAAGAAAAAAGAGAAAAGCAAAATCACCCTCGTGGTGAGCTTTACATGAATAAAGTTTTCAAACTGGATTCGCCAATTGTGAACGGGGTGGGGACGTTAGCAATAGACGGAGTTATCTGGAAAATCAGAGGAGAAGATACGCTGGCTGGTGAAGAAATACGTATTGTTACTGTCGATGGCATTGAGCGTGATTTGTTGGTCATAGAGCAATTGGATCAGGAGTATTAAGCGGTGTCACTTATTACATTGCGTGCGGTGAATGTAGGCTTTGGTGGCCCGGCTGTTTTGCAGTCTATTGATTTACGCATCGACACGCGAGAAAGAATCTGTTTGGTTGGGCGTAATGGCGAAGGTAAATCAACGTTGATGAAAGTATTGTTGGCTGACCTTGCCGTAGATGGTGGGGAAATTGTCACTCGTCAAGGTTTAAAAGTAGCTCAATTAGAACAAGAAGTCCCGGATTATTTAGCCGGTAGTGTTTTTGATGTGGTGGCTCAAGGCGATGAACAAGGTAAACTTTTAGTTGAATATTTTTCATTAAATGAGAATCTTGAACACAGCAAGGCTGATTTGCAACGGATAGAACATCTCTATCAGGAAATTGATACCCATAATGGCTGGTTAGTACAGCAACGTATTGATACGATTTTATCAAAATTACAGCTTTCTCCCGATAATCAATTTAATGCTTTGTCGGGCGGGCAAAAACGGCGAGTTTTGTTGGCCAGAGCGTTGGTTGTTGAACCCGATCTGTTGCTTTTAGATGAACCGACCAATCACCTTGATATGGCTTCTATCACCTGGCTGGAAGAATTCTTGTTGTCTTACCGAGGCACGGTATTATTTATTACCCATGATCGAACTTTGTTGAAAAAACTTGCGACTCGAATTATCGAACTGGATCGAGGTCACTTGACGAGCTGGCCTGGAAATTACGATACCTATCTGCAAGGCAAAGAAGCTCAGTTGGATGCCGAAGAAAAGCAAAATGCTAACTTCGATAAAAAACTGGCCCAAGAAGAGGTTTGGGTTCGCCAGGGAATTAAAGCACGGCGTACACGAAATGAAGGCCGAGTTCGAGCTTTGCAAAAAATGCGCAGAGAAAGGCAGGGGCGTAGAGAACATTCACGTCAAGCTAACATTCAGACACAACAAGGAAGCGAGTCTGGAAAAGTAGTTATTGAAGCTAAAAATCTAAATTATGCTTATGATGACCAGCTTATTATCGATTCATTTTCAACATTAGTTTTACGTGGCGATAAAGTGGGTTTGATCGGGCCTAACGGCGCCGGGAAAAGCACGCTATTAAAACTTTTTTTAGGCCAGCTTGAGCCGCAGCAAGGAACGGTGCGGTTAGGTACTAATATAGAAATTGCTTTTTTTGATCAACATAGAGAGCAGCTCGATAAAGAGCAAAGTGTACTGGATAATGTCAGTGGTGGGCGGGATTTTATTACTGTAAATGGTCAATCTAAACACATTATTGGGTATTTACAGGATTTTTTATTCAGTCCGGAGCGTGCGCGAACGCCCGTCAAAGCGTTATCCGGTGGGGAGCGTAATCGCTTGTTGTTGGCCAAACTGTTTACCAAACCGGCTAATTTGTTGGTGATGGATGAGCCAACTAATGATTTAGATGTGGAAACTTTAGAATTACTGGAGCAGCTACTAGTGGATTATAAAGGGACGGTGTTGTTAGTCAGTCATGATCGATCCTTCTTGAATAATGTGGTGACATCTTCGTTAGTATTTGAAGGTGCGATGGGGCAAGTGAATGAATATGTAGGTGGCTATGACGATTGGTTAAGACAGCGGTCCAGGCAACCAATAGAGTCGAAATCGACAGCAAAATTAAAACCACAGGTGGAACAGAAAACCAGTACAAAACCGATTGTTGCTACAAAGAAGGAAAAAAAACTTTCTTACAAAGACCAGAGAGAATTGGATGACTTGCCAAAGCAAATTGAGCAACTGGAAACAGAACAAGAGCAAATCAATACGCAAATGATATTGCCGGATTTTTACCAGCAAGATCATAAAACGGTGGAGCAAATTAATCAGCGTTTGACTGAAGTGACAGCGGCGTTAGAAAAAAGGTATGCTCGATGGGGCGAGTTAGATAAGTAACCAAGGACTCTAAGTGAAAATTGAATTAGATTTTAATGAAACACGAGTTTTAGGCGTCATGCTTGAAAAAGAAAGCACAACACCGGATCAGTATCCGTTGTCATTGAATGGCTTGATGATGGGGTGCAATCAAAAATCAAACAGAGAGCCCGTGGTTGCGTTTGATGAGACTCAAGTTCAGGAAACGGTTGATTCGTTAGTTAAAAAAAATTTTGTTATTGAGTGTACGGGCAGTCGAGTTCCAAAATATCAACACCGTTTTGCGAATACGGAGTTCAATTCTTTGCAGTTATCCGTACAGGCTTTAGCATTGCTTTGCGTGCTGTTTTTGCGAGGAGCCCAGACGCCGGGAGAGCTTCGTACACGAACCGCTCGTCTGGCCCGTTTTGCTGATGTTCAGGCCGTTGAGCTGGCGTTGCAGGAATTGGTTGAACACTCAAATCAGGCGTTTGCTGTTAAATTGCCGAGAGAACCGGGTCGCAGAGACTCCTGTTTTATGCATTTGTTATCCGGTGAACCTGATGTCGCTACTTTGCCAGAAAGCGTGGCTTTAATTGACAACGAAAACGCGGTTCATTCTTCAGCAGCAGAAATTTCATTGCTTCGTCAGGACGTAACAGAGTTACGTCAAGAGCTGGAGAAAATCAAAGCACATTTAGGGATACACGTAGAGTAAATAAGGGAGTATTGCTGAACGTATTCCTTTGTGTTTAGCGGTTTACAAGCTTGTCATAATTTAGAATGGTTGGCCGCCAATGTCAAAAATTGACACTGCCAGTCGGGTATGGGTATACTAAAACTTGAGGGAATACCTCAAGAATAATAATATTTGATTTCGATATGAAGCAAGGAGATTTGCGATGAGTTCTGGATCTGATTTAGTTTGTAAGCAAGATAATACTTATGTTATTGCTATAACCGTTATTCTTGCGATTGTAGGTTTTGTTGGCATATCTTTCTGATTTGCTGAGAAAAGCATAAAAAGGGCGACCCTTGGTCGCCCTTTTTTTATATCTAAAAAAGCAGCTTTGTTGTTGCATCCACCATTATTTATCCAGGATAACCCCCTTTAATCCTGAGTCACAAATTCTTCTTGAGGTCCCTGTTAATGAGTTTCATGCCGTCCGATTGGAAAGAGCGTTTTATTGTCATACGTTCCAATAAAGCCTTTGAAATGGTAGTTATTTTTATTATTGTCTTGTCTGCCATGATGATCGGGGCGAGCACGTACGACATTGCCCCGCATTGGATAAGTGTGTTACGTGTGCTTGATGTTGCGGTGACGGTTTTTTTCTTAATTGAAATATTAATTCGTATGGCAGCAGAAGAACGTTTGAGAAACTTCTTTCGCAGCGGCTGGAATGTTTTCGACTTTATCATAGTAGCGGTGAGTTTGATCCCTATTGATGACAGTGAAATGGTCTTGTTGGCACGCTTGCTGAGAATATTCAGAGTGCTGCGTCTGATTTCTATGGTTCCAGAGTTAAGAATATTAATGAACTCCTTGCTGATTGCTATTCCTCGGATGGGCTACGTTGTATTGCTGATGTTCATTATCTTCTACATATACGCTGCTATTGGTAGTTTTCTCTTTGAAGCTATCAACCCGGTTTTATGGGGGGATGTGAGCATAGCCATGCTGACGTTATTTCGTGTTGCCACTTTCGAAGATTGGACCGATGTGATGTATGAAACGATGACGGTATACCGATTCAGCTGGGTTTATTATTTAACCTTTATATTCCTTACTGCGTTTGTCTTTCTTAATATGATGATTGGTATCGTCTTGGATGTGATGCAAACAGAGCATGAGAAATACAACCGTGAGCATGGTGAAGGTGAAGCTGGTGAAGTGCATTGGCTCAAAGAACATGCAGGCGAGCTGGATCAGCGTCTTGATCGTATGGAAGGCATGCTGAAAGAGCTAACTGATGTCTCCACATCGAAACGTTAGGCGTAAGCGTTTTTTTCTAGCTTTAAGCCATTTCGTCAAATAATGAGCCGACCATTTCGTTCGCTGTTTGCACAACCTGAGCGGATGCTTTTACCTGAGTTTCTGCTTGTTTTAGTTCTATCGCCGCTTCAGTAACTTTACCGGGGGGCTCAGACTTTAATTGTGATGCGTCGTTTATTTTGCTGGCGGCTTGCTGAGCATCGACCATACCTTTTTGGATGCCAGCGAGTCCCGTGTTCATTGCTGAGGATATTGTGCTCATGTCGGCGGCGCCTTGTGTGTTGAGGATTTGTGCCTACCTGCGAATGTTTATTTCCATGTAAAATGTTGTTACCTGAAAAACTATCGGACGGTGGTCTTGCTTTTTTTAGGTGGTTTGAAGCGTTTATGGTTGATTTGTGCTTCAAATCACAAAATGAAAGGTTTCATTTGTTTGAATGTTGTGGAAATAGATGGCTTATTCTTGTTCTTGGCGAAAGAGAGGCCATGTCTGGATTTGACCTGAAACTTATTTTTACGGCGGCCCTTAAACCAGTGTAAAATAAGAAAATAGAATTGTTTACATAAAGGCTTGAGTCTATTAACGTCAGAATTGTTCCACGCAAAGATCATAAGATCTCAAGAAGCAATATCAATAGCAGCGCGCTAAAAGTACTGTATCGCTTAAAAGAAGCAGGGTTTGATGCCTACCTCGTTGGTGGCGGGGTGCGGGATTTATTGCTCGGCTCCTCACCCAAGGATTTTGATATAGCAACGAACGCGCATCCTGAAGAGGTTGATGCCTTATTTCGTAATGCACGCATGATTGGTCGCCGGTTTCGTTTGGTACATGTACGTTTTGGCAGAGAAATTATCGAAGTAGCAACCTTTAGAGCGCCTCCTGGCAGCAGTGGTGCGTCTGCTGAACATGCTTTGCAAAAAGAGAGCGGTCGTATACTTAGAGATAATGTGTATGGCTCAATGGAAGAAGATGCTGAGCGAAGAGATTTCACCGTAAATGGTCTGTATTACAATATCCGTGATTTTTCGGTTGTCGATTATTGGGGTGGACTGGAAGATTTGAGTTTGGGCGTATTGCGCTTGATTGGAGATCCTGCTCAGCGTTATCGCGAAGATCCTGTACGTATGCTTCGAGCGGTGCGTTTTGTCGCGAAGCTGGGTTTTCGTCTTGCGCCCGAAACGGAATCACCGATTGGTGGTCTGGCCAGCCTGTTAGCCGATGTTCCACCTGCTCGATTGTATGAAGAAGTGTTAAAACTATTTATGAATGGGCAAGCATTATCTACTTTCGAAAGTTTGCGTCATTATGAACTTTTTGGCTATTTGTTTCCTGAAACGGATAAAGTTTTAAATGGTGCTGATGGTGAGTTTTATAAATGTTTTATTCAGCATGCGTTACGTAATACGGATACCCGCATCAAAGAAGAAAAACACGTTACCCCTGCGTTTTTGTTTGCCGCATTACTGTGGCCTGCTCGGCAGAAGCATTTAGAAAAGTGGAATTGTGAAAAACAAACTGAAGTAGAGGCGATGCACGAAGCGGCGGCAAAAACATTGACCGCACAAATTGCGGCAGTATCGTTACCTAAGCGTTTCAGTCTGCCCATGAGAGAAATATGGATGATGCAGCCTCGGTTGCTGCGTAATAGTGGCCAGCGAGCGATGCGCCTGGTTCAGCATAAACGGTTCCGTGCAGCGTATGATTTTCTATTATTACGTAATCAAGCGGGCGAAAAAGACCTTGATGAATTGGCCCAATGGTGGACTTCTTTCCAAGAACTCAATGAAAATGAGCAGGGCACGGAGGCACGCAACAATCGAAACCCACGAAGACGGAAAAAATCCACATCCAAACATTCGGACGACAAGCCTTCATAATAATATGTTCCAGGTGTTTATAGGCTTAGGCAGCAATCTTGGGGACTCTGCAGATATTATGCACGCGGCGTTGCTTACAATAAATACCTTGCCGGGCTGTCAAACGGTACGTTGTTCTCATTTATACCGTAGCAAGCCAATGGGTCCGCAAGATCAGCCTGATTATCTGAATGCAGTAGCTGAGCTAAAGACGGATATGTCGCCCATTGAATTGTTAGATGCATTGCAGGCCATAGAGACGGAGTATGGACGTGTACGTAATGGGCTGCGTTGGGGCCCTAGAACATTAGATCTTGATATTCTTCTCTATGCCGAGTTAAAAATACAAAATGAACGTTTAACGATTCCCCATATAGGCATCGCTCAGAGAAATTTTGTTTTGTATCCGCTTCAGGAATTAGTGGGTCCGAAGTTTGTTATTCTTGGCGTTGGTGTATTGGCGGATTGTTTAGACCATTGTGCAGATCCGCCTTTAATATGTCATAGCAAAATGCAAGGAGTAGAGTGACATGATTACTACAACCAAACTGCAATCTATGAAAACTGCAGGTGAGAAAATTGCCTGCTTAACGGCCTACGATGCCAGCTTTGCAAGTTTGTTAAATGGCGCGGGTGTTGATGTTGTTTTGGTGGGTGATTCCTTGGGTATGGTCGTGCAAGGTTACGATAGTACGGTTCCGGTTACGGTTGATGACATAGTTTATCATAGCAAGGCTGTGGCAAAAGGGTGTCGTGATGCATTATTGATGGTCGATATGCCCTTTTTAAGTTATGCCACAACGGCGCAAGCGGTGCAGACTGCGGCACGGCTGATGCAGGAAGGCGGTGCTCACATGGTTAAATTAGAAGGCTCTGCGAGTCAGGAAAAAATCATTAGAGTGTTAGCTGATAATGGCATAGCCAGTTGTGCGCATCTTGGTTTAAGACCGCAGTTTGTACATAAGTTAGGCGGGTATCGAGTTCAGGGGCGCGATGACGAAGGCGCCGCACAGTTATTGGCGGATGTGATCTTGCTGCAAGATGCCGGAGCCGATGCTATTTTGTTGGAATGTGTTCCTGCTGAGCTTGCTGCAAAAGTGACAGCCTCTGTAACCGTTCCAGTGATTGGGATTGGTGCAGGTAAACAGTGTGATGGCCAAGTCCTGGTTTTATATGATTTATTAGGTATAACCCCCGGGAAAATACCACGCTTCGCGAAAAATTTTATGCCAGAAAGTAACTCAATAAAAGAAGCGGTGTGCGCTTATGTGAAGGCCGTTAAAGAAGAACGTTTTCCTGCTGCCGAACATACTTTTAATTAGGTTGAAAGGGTGATGCAACAGGTTCAAACTACACAGGCCTTGCAAAACGCTTTGGCGCCATGGCGCGCTTGTGGCGAGACCATTGTTTTTGTTCCGACTATGGGTAATTTGCATGATGGGCATCTTGCTTTAGTAAAACGGGCTAGAGAATTAGCTACCGTGGTGGTGGTGAGTCTTTTTGTTAATCCTCTACAGTTTTGTGAGGGTGATGATTTTACGGATTACCCGAGAACGCTGGAGCAGGATTGTGCCCGCTTGAAGGGTTTGGTTGACGTAATTTTTACACCGGCTGTCACTGAGGTTTACGGTAGCCCTATTGAACTTTCTACTCGAGTTGAAGTGCCTGGTGTCTCCGATATTTTATGTGGTGCCTATCGGCCTGGTCATTTTGTAGGGGTCGCAACCGTTGTGGCTAAATTGTTTAATATGGTTCGGCCCGATGTTGCGGTTTTTGGCGAAAAAGATTTTCAGCAGCTTTTTATATTGCGCGCGATGGTGGAAGACCTGGCTTTTCCTGTCGTCATCGAAGGGGTTCCCACTGTTAGAGAATTAGATGGTCTGGCCATGAGTTCTCGCAATCAATATCTCAGCGCCAGCGAACGTAAATTGGCCCCTAAATTGTATCAAACGTTGCTAGAGGTGAGAGATGCCTTTTTCCAGCAAAGCCGGCCTATTGCAGAGTTGGAGCAGAAGGCTAAGTTGAAATTAAAGCATTACGGCTTTGAACCCGATTATGTCAGTATTCGTAATGCTAATGATTTAACGATTAACGTAACGGTAGACGGGCCTGGCGTAATTCTCGCTGCTGCGTATTTGGGGGGAGCACGTTTAATAGACAATATTAGTTGGGGTTAGTAATAGATAAACCTATCTGTCATCACGGTGTCAAATTAAGGGATACGTAAGGAGAATTGTTTCGTGTTTTTTTTTGATAGGTAATTTTTTTGTAGGTTTTTCTGAAGCTAAGACGCTGAACTTGAAGTGTTTTTAAACTTGTTTTGACCTGTTATAATACGCATTAGCTCTAAAACGTTGATGTGACCTTCAAAGATAATTGTGGATGTTAAATGCAGTATACGATGTTAAATTCTAAGTTACACCGTGGGTGTGTGACACATTCTGAACTGGAATACGAAGGATCGTGCGCGATTGATAGTTTTTTACTTGATGCCGCGAACATCCAGGAATATCAACAGATTCAGATATACAACCTAGCGAATGGCGAAAGGTTTACGACTTATGCTATTCGTGCCGAAGCGGGTTCAAGAATAATCTCCGTTAACGGTGCAGCAGCACATAAAGCAAACCCAGGTGATCGTCTTATTATTTGCAGCTACGTGAATTTAATGCCTCAGGAAATGGCCGGCTTTAGCCCTGTTCTGGTGTATTTGGATGAACAGAATCATATCACTCATACAGGAAATTCAATTCCCGCCCAAGTTGCTTAGGGTCTGCAAATAAATAACTTCACATTCAAAGTGCGGAAAGGTCTGCAACTCGTTGTATGTAAGCTTTTGTGTAACATCGAATACGGAATAACAAATCAGGAGTTTGTCCGAGAATAGAAAAGAACCTTGATTAGCTGCGTTCTGTTTTACTCTGTCTCGATCTGATTCTTACCCTTATTTGAGAAAGGCAAGTCCGAAGGTAACTACTCAGCGTATTCATCTTTTGCTCCAGATCGGTGTTGTTTTCGTACTCAATCGGTTACATATTTCTATATGCGCCCTCTTTCTGTGCGAAAACGCCTTGATCTGAAGCAAAATATAAACACGCTGAGTAGTTACGTCCGAAGTTGGTAAAAGTAAGGCGGCATAAATTTAAACTTTAGGCGACAACTCTTTTGAAAATTATCGGTTAGTGTCCCGAAGATGTAGCGATGTAAGTTGCGCGCAGAGAGACTATAGCGTTTTGTACGCTTGATAACCCCGATGTGTCAATCCAGGCTTAACAGGTACAGCCTCCCTAAACCTCAAACGCCATGGGTATAGTAACTGTAATTAAAGAAGTGAGTTTTAACATTTCGGCTCATTTTTCGAGTCGTACTGCTTTCCCTCTAAAATACACAGTATAAGACCGAGATACAGAGGTTTGGCTGGAACTTACTACATTATGTTCTCTTTGTAGATGGTCTTCTATATCCAGGATATTACGGTTGCCGATACTGTGATCATCAATATACCCAAAGCTTGTTGTAGAGGCCAGGGCGCCTCCCACTAGAACTTCTCGAACCACATCAATCACGCCGTTTGCACCGGCTTGGGCTGCCTGATGCTTTAACTCTTGAAGTGCCTTGCCTTCGGCAACAGCGATATATTCAGGTTCAGTCGCGCTGACGCTGGCGGTAATCAACGCGACGACTTGATAATCCTGTTTTTCGGTGGTTAATATGAGTTGTACTTGCTCAATAGGCAAGGGTTGTATGGGAGCCTCACCTTTAAGCATGGTCATGCTGCCTGTTGTATTCATACTCAGGCTACAACCATTGAGTAATATCGCTGTTATTAAAATGGTATATCTATTATTCAGCATTGTAATTCTTTTTTTTTTGGATACGTCGTTTAATGATGAAATAGGTGACAAATATACCCGCAACACCGATTAAGCTGGCAGCACCAACAAACATCATGATGGTGGGCATATTTTCTTTTAGCCACGGATCCATACTTTCATTCCTAAAATATTAAATACTCATCAAAAAAAACACTGAATAATTTCTGTAAACCATTGTACGCGGCGAATTCGTTCTAGAAGAAGCCGTGTAGTCAGACCTAAACCATAAACGTTATAAGCATATACTCGTAGCGCTTAAAAAACACGTTTAATGCTATACCCTTTTCGCGCTAAAGTCTGCAAAATTCCGTGTTTTCCAGGTAAGTGCAAGGCACCCACAGCGACAAATGTTTCGCCCGCAGTCAGCAGCGGTAGCATTCGTTTTACCATTATTTTATTTCGACTGATCACCAGACGCTGAGTTAAAGTATCGGCCAGACGTTCACCTGAATCGGCGGCCAACTCATCACTCATTTTTAGCATAGCCTGTAAATCGCGTGCCTGATAAAGCTCAATCAAGCGATCAAACATATCGGCAAGGTTGTTATACTCGGTAACGGCATTTTGTAATAATGTAATTTGATCTGCCAGCTCTAACGCATCAAAAACTGCAATTTGCTCTGCGGGCGTCTCCAAACCCACGACCTTTTTGTTTTGCTGATGTGCTTTTTCATAAAGAATCAGATCCATAAAAGTATCCGATTGTTGCTTGGGTACGCTGATAACGGTCATTACTGCCCAAGGTTTTAACAGATTGACAGCTTGTTTGGGCAAGCCATGCTGCACGGCAATTTTCAATACTTTTTGATATAAGTCCTCACCGATAAGGTCAGAGAGGGTTTGCCCATCATCAATAAGCATAGCCTGTGCGACCATCAATCCGGATATGGGGTTGAGATCCATTTCCAAAGTGAAGTTTTTAGCGGCATCAAATGTAGGATAAACATGATCCAGTACGGCTAATACACGGGGGTCATCAGAATGAATGGTGCCAAAAACAAAATTCTTGGCCTCTCCTTTCGATACGCTCCATAATAAACCTTTGTTATATAGTAGCGTTTCATTTTCATTGCTGGCGAAAGCTACCGCCGACAGTAAAATTAACCACAGCATCGTTCCCCAAAAAAAAGTCTTGGCCAAGATTGTTTTCATCTCTATCCCTCTTTCAGTTATCGCTTATTGTTACTGAATCACGTATCCTGTGAAGGATGACGCTTGTTAACGGAAAATCTCCTATAGCGCGGCGGTTTCGTGGTTTTTTACCTGTTGTCATAGATGTAGAAACAGCGGGGTTTAATGCGAAAACGGATGCGCTGCTTGAAATTGCTGCAGTATTACTTGAATTGGATGAACATGGCTTCTTGCATCGTGGAAAAACCTATGCTCATCATATTATCCCGTTTCCCGGGGCTAATCTTGAACCGAGTGCCTTAAAGTTTAACGGAATAGACCCTTATCATCCTTTTCGGCTGGCCATCGCTGAAAAAGAAGCTCTGGAGAATATATTCAGGCCTATACGCAAAGAAATCAAGGCAACAAAATGTACTCGAGCCGTTTTGGTGGGACACAACCCCTTTTTTGATATTAATTTTATTAATACCGCTGTCGAACGAGCGGGTGTTAAACGTAATCCGCTGCACCCATTTAGTACATTCGATACAGCGACACTGGGTGGTTTGGCTTTTGGGCAAACGGTTCTTGCCCGTGCTGCTGAAGCGGCAGGGCTTGATTGGGATAATGAAAAAGCCCATTCTGCAATCTATGACGCCGAGGGAACCGCCGATTTATTTTGCGATATTGTAAATCGCTGGCAAACCCTGGCGCCATTTGACTTCAACACAGGCTGAAATATTTACGCTTTTTTAGCGACGGCTTCTTGAATTAATGTTTTTAATTCACCACTTTGAAATAATTCCAATGTGATATCACAACCTCCCACTAACTCCCCATTAACAAATACTTGGGGAAACGTAGGCCAGTCTGAAAATGCCGGCAAGTTTTTATGTACCTCAGGCTCATCGAATATATTCACATACGCAAATTCTTCACCGCATTCTTGCAAAGCCTGTACGGTACGGCCAGAAAAACCACATTGAGGAAATTGTGGTGACCCTTTCATAAAAATCACCACCGAGTTGGTTTCTACCAACTCTTTAAGCTTTACCATTATATCCATTACATACAACCTCTTTACTGTACTAATTAAGTCAAGTATACATTATACGACCATTATTCACATCCAGCACTTTAACCTAGTTCGGATTTCTTTAAAATATCTTATGAGGTAATATTCCTGTAGATTTTTTGTATTTATTTCGCGGTTCATAGTAGATTTTCACAAACTTGGTTTATAATCCGTCACTGCCTAGCGTATCCATATTTTGTTCATAGTTGCGTTGCTCTTCGTGTTCGGTCGAGGTTTATCTAATAGCTATGAGACAAATCTGGACGGCGCTATAATTAATCCACTTTATTTGTTTGGGAACTGAGTAGAGCATGTCCATATTGCATGAAACTGATGATTTACGCATCGAAACAATCCGAGAAGTTATCGTTCCTGAGCAGTTACACAACGACCTGCCGATAACAGAAGCCGCAGCCAATACCATATTTCAAACCAGAAAAGAAATACAGAAGATACTTCACGGAAATGATGATCGTTTATTGGTTATTGTGGGTCCGTGTTCTATTCATGATGCTCAGGCCGCTGAAGACTATGCACGCAAGCTCAAGGTATTGAAAGATCAGCTCAGCGAACAGCTATTAATTGTCATGCGCGTCTACTTTGAAAAGCCAAGAACCTCGGTGGGTTGGAAAGGTTTAATTAATGACCCAGATCTGGATGACAGTTTCGATATTAACAAGGGGCTACACATCGCCCGGCAGCTCTTGTTGAATCTTAATCATATGGGCATACCCACCGCAACGGAATATCTGGATCTGATCACACCACAATATGTTTCGGATTTAATTAGTTGGGGAGCGATTGGTGCCAGAACAACCGAGAGCCAGGTTCATAGAGAGCTGGCTTCCGGACTCTCCTGCCCCGTTGGTTTTAAAAACAGCACCGATGGCAATTTAAAAGCGGCCATTGATGCGAGCAATGCTGCATCACATCCGCATCATTTTCTGTCATTAACCAAGCAGGGACACTCTGCTATTTTTTCCACAACGGGTAATAAGGATTGTCATATTATCCTCCGTGGTGGTATCCAGCCTAACTATGATGCGGCTAGTGTTGAGAGTGCTGCCCAAGCTCTGCTGAGCGCAAAATTGACACCGGCGTTAATGATCGACATCAGTCATGCCAATAGCCAGAAAAAATATAAAAACCAAATCCGTGTTGGCGATGATGTTGCGTCACAAATTGCATCCGGCGACCAACGAATTATCGGCACCATGATAGAAAGCCACCTCGTCGAAGGCCGGCAAGATATTCAGCTCGGCCAGCCTCTCACCTACGGCCAAAGTATCACCGATGCGTGTATAGGCTGGGATGATTCAACAGAGTTGCTGCGCACGCTTGCTGAAGCGGTAAGCCAAAGGCGAACGCAATAATTCAATTCATCAACACCTAAATTCAAAACGCCATGGGTATATCTCTATACTTCATTAGGCGCGCCTAACACAACGGATCGTATGTGGTCTGCTGCGGATCTGATGTTTTGTTGCTGTACCATAGGGTGCAGTGCCAAGGCGTCTTCCAGTTGTTGAACGGTTGGTTTGTCCGGAAGACTTAAGGATTTTTGCTCATAGGCGACGAGGCGCTGCGTCAGTTGTGCCGGTAGCTCTGGTAACGCGGTTGTTTTGTGAGGCTTCGCTATGCCATTGCCAATTTTGCACAAGACCTCGACGATTGCCGTATCATCAATTCCTTCTATAGCTCCGTTATTTGCCAGGTTTAAAGGGAATGTTTTATCTTCGCGCGAGATGAATTTCTGCAATACCGGAACAATACCGTCTCTGTACCAGTTCATATTTCGGCCACTGAGGAGCGAGGATATTCGTTTGGTGTCAGGCTGATGATCGTCACAGTAGGCATGGTCGAGGTCATTGAACCAAGCCATCAAGTCTTCTCCCCGTGTGTTCGGCTGTTTAAGTTGTTTCGCGAATTCTCTATCTTTGTGAAAAAAGAGTTTTAAATATGGCATTGGGATCGCTCTCATCCGTTGTATGACATCGGGATCTATGCTTACAAGTTCGGGGTTGTTAATCGCGGTGATAATTTCATTGGTTCTGTCAACATTATCAGCATCGCGGAAGTCATAGAGCCAGCTTTGATGGTTAAGACCAGCCAGAGAATAGGTCAAGTTTTCCAGGCCGGTGCGTGATCGTATGAAATCAAGAACTTTGTGGGCCGTGACGCTGGGTAATTCACAGACCCCGAATGCGGGTTTAGCTAGTGTTTTTTGCGCCAGAGCAACAAAGAGTCCAAGCGGACTGCTCATTTGCATAAAGACGGCATTCGGTGCATGACGGGCGCACTGATCGATGACTTCCTGAATGACTGATCTTCCCAGGAGAAATACCGCAAGTCCGCTTGGACCAAGACCTTCGTCTCCCGGGATTTGTGCAGCGAGCGCGGCCCGTTCTGCTTTTGCTCGCGACTCCATCCCGCCAGGCCGGATCTGGCAAAGCACGTGTGTTGCATCGGTAAGTGCGCTTTTAAGGTTTTGATGTGTGCTGACGGTTACTTTCGTAATGCCTGTTTTCAATTTGAAATAAGTTCGTATCCTTTCTAATCTGAGTTGATTGCGTCCGTACAATCGTACGTGAATCTTGGGAAGTTCACCTTTTTCAACTGCGGCATTTAATTCTTCTAATAACACAGGAGTTCCGACGCTGGATCCTCCGATTACGGTTAATTCCACATTAGCTATTGAAAATGCCGGGTGTTCATTCGCATAGCGGGGTTTTAAAAAAGACATGGGATCAGATCCTGTATGTTTTATTTGACAAAGAACCATTTTACAGAGAGAGCTGTCTCGAAAAAACAACATAAAGTTAATGTGTATTTTGGAGGCTTGTCTGAGCATAGCCATCGTAGCAAGGGTCTCGGTATCCCCTTGTGGGGTGAAAGCTATTTTGTACTCTTTCAAAGGGGCATAAAAGTCCGAGTTTTCGAATAAATGAGGCGAATAAGGTAATTATTTAACAAATTTATTCGGAAGAACGGGTCAAAATAGGTTTTTCACAGTAACTTTTCTATTCTCGGACAGATTCTTGAGAAATTCAAGCACGCTGATTATGCAAAATTTAAGAAGATGTAAACCATGATAATAAAAACGGTTAACTCAACTTGTTCCCATGAAGAATTACAGAATTCTGAGGTGATTCTTCAGGCGGGTGGCCGAGGGCAAAGAATTCAGCCCTTATCTGACCAGCAGCCCAAACCGCTACTGCCGGTTTGCGGTGTGCCTATGATAGAAATGTTGCTCAGACAGTTGGTGTCGGCGGGGTTTCGAAAAATCACAGTAATAACAGGTTACGGGAGAGACGCCATAGTTGGGCATATCGAATCCCTTCTCAAGGTTTTGCCCCAAAAAATACGTGTTCGGTTTCATCATGAAGAGAAACCACAGGGTAATCTGGGTGTCTTGGGTGACCTCGATATTGAAATGAGGCGTGTTCTGCTGGTGTTTGCGGATCTTGTGACGGACCTGAATTTTGTTCAACTACTGAACACCCATTTAGAGAGGGGTTGCAGTACGACCTTGACCAGTCATTACGAGAGTTACCGGCTCAGATTAGGTGAACTGAGCGTAGCCGGTTCCTATGTTACGGACTATCAAGAGAAACCGCCTAAGGAATTCCTTGCCTGTAGCGGAATTGCTGTGTTTGAACCTGAGGTTATTGCGTTGGCACGAGAACTGCCCAGGCCTTTTGGTATCTCTGATCTGATTCAAGCCTCCTTAAATAGAAAACTATCCATTACACATTGGATACACGGTGCATTTTGGCGTGATGTTAATACTAAGGATGAATTGCAGGAAGCAGAGGCACAACTGACTGGGTTGCTCGCCAAAAAAACGGCCCACGCATCGTCACATACGGAGGTGTCGCAATGAACCACTCTTCTACTGATAAGCAAGATTCCGCTTTTTCTGTTTTGTTCCTTATAGAAAATGTTCCCTACAGTTTAGATAGCAGAGTGAAGCGGGAAGCCGATTTGGTGCAGAGCCTCGGTGGTTCAGTGTGTGTCATTTGTCCGAGTGATGGTGCTGGTTTATTCAGAAAAGTGGATGGTGTCTCTGTCTATCAATATCCAAAACCATCATGGGGAGAAGGATTCATTGCTCATTTGGTGGAATATTTGACGAGTCTGTTCTTTCATTCGATACTTACCGTCTACGTGTTTTTTCGCCATGGCTTCGATATTATCCATGCGGGCAACCCTCCCGATATTTTTTGGCTGGTGGCGGCGCCATACAAGCTACTGGGCAAAAAGTACATATTCGATCATCATGATCTTGTCCCTGAATTATTCGAAGTGCGGTACGCAGAAAAAATGCCCTGGTTGCATAAAGTAGTGCTCTGGTTCGAACGTCGTAATATGGTATTGGCCGATCATGTGATTTCGACCAATGACACCTTCCGTTCATTTGCGATACAACGTGGAGGCAGGCGTCCCGATCAAGTCACGGTTGTAAGGAATGGCCCATGGCTGGAGCGAGATTTTCCAGAGGTTGAATCCAGACGAGAAACTGGGGAACCTTCCAAAATCCGTATCGGTTATCTTGGAATTATGAATCCGCAAGATCATCTGGATAACTTGATCGAAGCCGCTCGTATTATTCGCTACGATTGGGCGCGGCAAGATATTGACTTTGTGCT
>UOFO01000045.1_pt1 | contig 24026 bp, 21 predicted proteins | sample 1988801 | NCBI WGS metagenome assembly UOFO01 (sample SAMEA4712195, study PRJEB27164) | hydrothermal vent metagenome | biome: marine basaltic hydrothermal vent biome; feature: marine hydrothermal vent; material: mineral | place: Pacific Ocean | collected 2011-06-14/2011-07-23 | depth 1719 m
CACTACGCGCATAAATCCTTTGCCATCTATTACCGTATTGTGATCAAATCGAGTGCGATGAGATTGGTTCAGTATTTCTAAATAACCTTGTCCGCCATCATGGTTACCTGGGCGATTTATTATATTATCGGTCAAACGATTGTCGGTACCACCAGAAACCCGAAAAAGGTACTTAGTAATATCGTTGATCGTAAAGCCGCCGATAATATTCCAGTTACCTGTCACCTTAAATAAGATGGAGGCGTTCTTGAACGTGACTTTTCCTGGATTCAGCGCGGTGTAAATAATAGGCTTTTCCTTGGTGCCTGATGACGAAACAACAAGATTACCCCAGCTGTAAACGCCATCATTAACTAGAATTACATCACCTGGTTGCGCTATATCTGCGTAGGCGTTGAATTCTGATGCGCTTGATACCAAATAAATATTACCTGATGCATTTTCTATCCTGTTTTGCCAATTAACGGGATCATCATTCTCGTTTCTACTAATCATTTGATTTGCAGATGACGGTGGCTTAGCAACCACTGGAGAAGGGTCAGGAGTAACTGTTGGTTTAGGTGTCACCGCTTGAGGTGGTGTTGCACTCATTTCATTGCCCGTTGCATTATCTACATCAGGCAAATACACAAACTTAATTGCATCGGCACTATATGTTACAGGATCATCATCGCGAGCCATTAGCATTACACTTGCGGCCTGAGACGTATTAAAATGGTAACGACCTACCAAGTTCCATTTTCCTCCTTCCTTTAATTGATTGGCAAAAACGGTATCGGAACCTTGAGTATGAGTCACTGTATACTCAGCTTTATTAGTTCGATTTGAATATTCAGTCCACCAGGTATAGACTGCATAAACGCCATCAACCATGATTTCTTTTGACCATGTATAGGTAGCTCCATTTCTTCCCCATACAGAGTCAGTACCGTAATAATTTACACCGGATGAAGTTTTCCATTGGCCAGTAGAACTTGTATTCAAGCTTCCATTATCGACAACAGTGGGTAGCTCATTAACGGGCACAGGAACAAATTTAATCGCGTCAGCGTTATAGCTGGCAATTGTACCTGGCGCATCAAGAATGACTTCTGCTTCTTGATTTACAGAAAAATGATAAGTTCCTAAAAGATTCCATGATTCGCTATTCTTTAATTGGTTAACCGAGAGAGAGCTGCGACCATCATCATGAACTACGGTCACAGGAGCTGTGTCTGAGCGATTCGAGAAATAGGTCCATCTCATGTAAACATAATAATAACCCGATGCTGGAAGTGAAGTTTTCCATTTGTAACTTGCACCGTTACGACCATAAAGTGAATCAGAACCGTAATAGCCAGTCGCAGCTGACACTTTCCATTCACCTGTGAAACTGGTTCCTGCGTCATCGTTATCAACGACTATGCTGTCATTGTTGACAGTGTGCAGCTCATTCACGGGCACAGGAATAAATATAATCGCGTCAGCGCTATAGCTGGAAACTGTACCTGGCGCATCAAGAATAACTTCTGCTTCTTGATTTATGGAAAAACGATAAGCTCCTAAAAAATTCCATGACTCGCTATCTTTTAATTGGTTAACTGAGAGAGAGCTGCGACCATCATCATGCACCACCGTCACAGGAGCTGCGTCTGAACGACTCGAGAAATAAGTCCATCTCATGTAGACATAATAATAACCCGACGTTGGAAGTGAAGTTTTCCATTTGTAACTTGCGCCGTTACGACCATAAAGTGAATCAGAGCCGTAATAGCCAGTTGCAGCGGACACTTTCCATTCGCCTGTAAAGCTGGTTCCTGTATCATTGTTATCAACAACTATACTGTCATTACTAACTGTGGGTAGCTCATTCACGGGCACAGGAACAAATTTAACCGCGTCAGCGTTATAGCTGGCGCTTGTACCTGGCGCATCAAGAATAATTTCTGCTTCTTGATTTACAGAAAAACGATAAGCTCCTAAAAGGTTCCATGATTCGCTATCTTTTAATTGGTTAACTGAGAGAGAGCTGCGACCATCATCATGAACCACCGTCACAGGAGCTGCGTCTGAACGATTCGAAAAATAGGTCCATCTCATGTAAACATAATAATAACCCGACGTTGGAAGTGAAGTTTTCCATTTGTAACTTGCACCGTTACGACCATAAAGTGAATCAGAGCCGTAATAGCCAGTTGCAGCGGACACTTTCCATTCGCCTGTAAAACTGGTCCCTGCGTCATTGTTATCAACGACTATACTGTCATTACCAACAGTGGGCAGATCATTTGCCCCTATTATATTAAAGCTGGTAGAAGAGTTTACGGATTTGCTTGTAATAACCAGACCTTCCGTTGCTGAGTTACTTCCTCCTCCTCCTCCTCCTCCTCCTCCTCCACAACCCCAGAAAATTAAAGTGCAGCAGCTTAGTATTAGAATTGTACGTAGTTGACAGATGATATGCATGGGAAATACCTCTTAAAGCTTTTTGAATTTGGAATACCTCCTAGTAACGTTATTTCTATAATGAAGCTTTATGGACTTGGTCACGGAATAGTCACATCACTTTTTTGGTTGTTGCACTTATGTCAAGTTATGAGGATCCGTTGGCATAAATGCTGTGTTGTGGTCGTTGCAAGAATTTAAAATAATTTGTGATGGCTTAGTATGTTCATTTTTTGTCCTGTGGCGGCGGGTGTTCGTACTCAACTGGCCGTATCTATGCCTGTTAAAACTGAGGGGGATGTGCATTCTATTCATTTCATATAGGGGAAGCGGTAAGTTGCACATTCATCTGAACGTCGTCTAACAAGGACAGGCAAGTGTTGTCGCGATAGATTAAAGTACTTTATCCTGTTGTTATATATGTTTATTATCGATCAAGAGTTGTTGGCGTATTTTTTGCATTTTGTGTTGTGATAAGCTGTGTATCTACATCAAACTTAGGAGCATATCTACCCCAATGTTTTTTTTAAAACGAATGTTATTTTATTGTACTTTGCTTTTGACTGCTTGCACGCCCCCTTTGGACAGCGAAATTCAAAATAGCTCTCTGAACACAGAAACCAGAAATTCTGATCTCGCCGTAGACGATAGCGCCGAACCGTCATTAATAGATGTAAATATAGTAGCCAGTGAAACACCACCGTTACTCAAAGAAGAGCTTCCATTAGCAGATGAAGATGTAGCCGAAAGCGAAATGCTACCTTTACCCGACCCTATAGATTCAGCAACCCCCGATATGATAATGAGCGAACCTGAAGAAGAAACAAACGCAGGTAAGCCATCAAGAAACTCCGGCCACAGTAACAATCAAGCTGTTAATTGGCAGGCTCTTATTGCTAAAAGCTCTGGAAATAAATACAAAGTATCAACGGCATCAGAGTTCAATGCCTACGCAGCTATAGCGCAACCGGGTGATGTAATTCTAATTAATGATGGCGTTTACAGTTGGGGTAATCTTGTTGTTTCGTCATCAGGAACCAAGGAAAACCCTATTATTTACACCGCTCTTAATCCAGGAAAAGTCACGTTCAAAAATGCCTCCATCTTATTTAAGGTGACGGGTAATTGGAACATTATCGGCGGCTTTACTATCAATGATATTACTAAGCACCTTTTTCGGGTTTCTGGTGGTACCGACAATCGTTTGACCGATAATATAATAAATCGCCCAGGTAATGATGATTACGGAACAGGTTATTTGGAAATAACGGGCAACTCTAATCACACCCGATTTGATCATAATACCGTAATAGATGGTAAGGCAATTATACGCGTAAATGTCAGCAACCTGAACAGCTTCCCTCAGGACGTACGCATCGACAACAATACTTTTCGTGGCGCCATCTTGAAGGATGCTCCAGGTAAACGGGTAATTATGGCCGTGCTGCAAGTTGGGCAAGGTAATTACTATTCTGGCTTGATAAAGGATTCAAAGAAACGAGCCGCATTACTAAAGGCATTAACTGAATTAGAAGTGCGTACCGTCTTTGAATACAATACGATTGAAAACTTTAATGGAAATACACAAGAAACGGTGAGTAACAAGAGTAGCTATAATATCTATCGTTACAATAAATTCATCAACTCAAACGGTGGTATTAGTCTAAGACATGGTGATTACAATCAGGTTTATGGTAATTCCTGGAAAGGGGGTTCGGGACCTGAATCGATATTCATTAAGGGCAGTTATAACGTAGTCGCTAATAACATCATTGATCGACCGAACGGCAGAGGCGGCATATCGGAAAGCATGTGGGGGTTTCGTCCTGACAACCCATTCAAAAACATCACACCCCGAACGGGCAATAATATCATTGCGCATAATACCATAATTGCTACTCGTAAAGACAAGTGGGTGTTCAGAGTGGGCTATGCTAGCGGCGGCAGCAAAGAACCTATTATAGAAAGCATCTATGTCAATAATATCATTATGGGTGAAGCGCAGCAGCTTTTTGATTACAGGCCTGCTGGGTGCAGCGGCTGTGTAATTACAAATAATCTTTATTATGCAAAGGGAGGCAATATCCCGGGCAGCGGTTATGATTACGATCAGAATCCTTTCTTGGGTGATCCACGATTAAACGATTATTTGCCAACAGAGAGTAGTGCGCTGGTGATTGATCAAGCCAGCTCGCTAGTTTTAGATTCAGTCGGTGTAGATTTTTTAGGTGAAAATCGAAAAAAACGTGAGAAACCTGATCTTGGTGCGGTAGAGTTGTGATCCGTAGTATAACCGGAGCAATGAGGTTTAGGTGCGCTGCTGGGTAGCGTTAATTTAATAGTAACTACTCAGCAATTCATGCTTTTGCTTCATATTTGTGTTGTTTTCGTACTCAATCGGTTACATTTTCCTAGGTTTAATATAGATGATTGATTTTCCATTTAGCCATGAGGAGCCTGGCCGAGTATTTGAGTATCTCTGAATACTATGGAGCAAGTCCGAACGATGTTTAGGATTTGCTGGTTGATAAATGTGGTTTAAATATTTCAACGATGAGCGATTGGCTAGTTGGCGGGAATAAATTAAATAAGGATGAGTTTGCTACACAGCATGAAAACGGTACCAATTACTATTTTATCGCACATCCGCTATCGTGATATTGTCTGTGCTGGGGGAGTTCTTTGCGATGGATTGGTGATATATACCCATTGGAGTTTGAGATTTAGGTGTTATCACGCCCATCTGCACCTCATCTTTGCTTTTTTCTCGGCAGCTGCGTCCTCGGCTTTGTCTCCTGAGCCGCCCTACCTCCCCCGTCCCTGGGGTCGTGCGGTGCCCTAATTACCTACATCCCTGTAGGCATCAATCGAAAAATACTCAACTTAGAGCGACTAGGTCTGCGTTTTTCCTCAATTAAATTCAAAACGCCATGGGTATATCAATTAATAATTTGATGGGTTTTTGGTTTGTCACGCTATGGTTTCAGTCATTGCAGCGCACAAACTATCAAGTTGTTAATTGACAATTCCTTAGAACTATACCAAAAGAAGACGTGTATTTTGTCGAAATTGTCTTTATTCGCAGTCGCTACAATTCTATTTGTTGTCCGTTATTCAGTGCGGCATCAACTTTGTCTTGTAGAAGCAGTAAACGTGCACTGAAATGCTCAATATTGTCTACGTTTTCGCCTTCTTTGTGTTCGTTATTTTCTTTTAGCTGTAATAGTTCGTTTGCAATATTGATTGCGGCCATTACCGCGATGCGATCAACGCCAACCAATCTACCGCTTTCTCTTGTTTGGTTCATTTTTTCATTAAGGTAGAGAGTCGCTTTAATCAGCGATTCTTGTTCTTCTGGAGGGCAGGAAATATGATATTCTTTTTCAAGAATTTTGACTGTTACGGCAACAGAATCATTTGTGCTCAATCGTTTTGCTCCATTGCTTTTAACCGCATAATCATTGATTCAACGCGGTTCTTAGCTGTCTCATTACTTTCCATTAATTTTTTTTGTTCTGATGCCAGGTTTGTTTGACGATGCCTTAGCATACTGTTTTCGCTGTGCAGCTTGTCACAGACATCAATTAATTGATCGATACGACATTCCAGATTTTTTAATTGTTGTTCGCTAGTTAACATTCGTCGTCCTCGAATTCTGATGTTGAGACTATAGAGTGGAGTGGCGATGAGGTCAATATCCGAAGAAAACTTTTTTAGTTTAGCCTCCTAAGCGATTGTTTGTTTATTGTTGAGATTGCCGTGTACGTGGCTTTGCCTTAGCGGATATAATATGTTTTTTTTTGGTAACTACTCAGCGTGTTTGTATTTTTCTTCAGATTAAGGCGTTTTCGCACGGAAAGAGGGCGCATTAATAGGTATAAGTGCCCGACCATAATTAATTTAACTAAATTTCTACAGGATTTTTCGCGTGAATCAAGGCGCAGCGAAACGAGCATAGTGAGCTATGCGACTAAAGCAGCAACGCAGAGTCACGGGAAAAAGACCAAGAAATGTTAAATTAATTATGGTCGGGTACTTATGTAACCGATTGAGTACGAAAACAACGTAGATCTGGAGCAAAAGATGAATGCGCTGAGTGGTTACTTTTTTGTTGAAAGGAAAATTCATTGACCCAAGCGCTACCTTCTTTTTTTGATGTTCATGATGAACTATTAGAGTACGATTTGGCTGTTCATCCTGCGGAGAGTCATGGCGCTATGTGCGGAGCGATATGCTCGCAGCGCGAATCAAATTTTGTTGATTGGTGTCATACTGTTCTTTTTGAAATGGATACAGGCTTGACAACAGGGCAACCTGGAGAGGCCACTTTGCAGCGAGATTCTGGGCAATACACTATGTTAGCTTTGCTGCATCGTGCGGCGGTCTTACAGCTTGCCGATAGTGACTATGGGTTTCAGCTTTTTCTTCCTGATGACAATGCAGATGTGGCCGATCGCTCAGATGCTTTGGCAGCATGGTGTCGAGGTTTTTTGTTTGGTTTAACCGCCAGCGGCATAAATAAAGGTACGCCTTTTTCAATAGAAACCAATGAATTAATTCATGACTTTTCCGAAATAAGTCAGTTAGACTTTGAAAATGTAGATGAAAGTGATGAAGGCGATGCCGTTGCCTTTGAGGAAGTGATGGAATATGTACGGGTCGGTGTACTTTTTATTTGGGCAGAGTTGATGAATCAGCGTAGCTCAATAACACCCATCCCCGTAAAGCATTAAAATGCATATGGAATGGGTGCATAATAACGTCCTGTTTTGGCGCTCAAATTTAACTTGTATTTGTTTGTTCTGATTGAGCAAAAGTGCAGGAATAGTCGCTCTTATTTCGAGCTTTTGAGATTGAAGAACAGGCAAAGACAAATTGAAGATGAGATGCTAAAACAGAAAGTTATTACGTCCCCATTCCTATGCAAGAGGTAATGTTATGACAGCAGTTAGCGGAGTATACGCTAGGCGTCGCGCCCGGTTTCTTAAGTCTCTGGGTAATGATGGGGTGGCTATCCTCCCGACAAACGAGGAATCAAGCCGGAATGGCGATGCTCACTACCCGTTTAGAGTAGCGAGTAATTTCTTTTACTTAACGGGATTTTCTGAACCTGGTGCGTTAGCGGTTTTTATAGGTGGTACATCGGCAGCAAAACAAGGTTTTATTTTATTTTGTCGAGATAAAGACCCTGAAAAAGAAATATGGGATGGGTATCGAGCAGGTCAGGAAGGTGCTGTTGCTGTATATGGCGCAACAGCAGCTTTTTCCATAGACGAGATTGATGAACGAATTCCCGAATTATTGCTGGGGCGAAGCCGGCTCTATTTACCAATGACAAGTGCAGATGGGTGGCGCAGCCAAATTATGGACTGGTTAAGCGAGGCAGGGACAAAGATTCGTTCAGGAGCCTCAGTACCCGCCGAGTGTGTTGCCATCGAGAGCATTTTACATGAGATGCGCTTGCGTAAAGACCGCGAAGAAATCAGTGCAATGCGCAAAGCGGCACAGATTTCGGCCGCAGCACATTGTTTGGCGATGAAAAAGTGTCAGCCTGGTGTCTACGAATATGAGCTTGAAGCGGAGCTGATTTATGAATTTAAACGCAATGGCGCGGATGCACCGGCATACAGTTCCATCGTGGGCGGAGGGGCTAATGCCTGTGTGCTTCATTATATAGAGAATAAATCGGTATTGAAAAATGGCGATTTAGTATTGATTGACGCAGGGGCGGAGTGGGGCACCTACGCCGCGGATATTACGCGCACCTTTCCTGTGAATGGACGTTTTAGTCCTGCACAAGGCGCTATTTATGAAATAGTACTGAAAGCGCAAGAAGCGGCGATCGCAAAAATACGACCTGGGGTTGCGTGGAATGTACCTCATGACACGGCAGTGAAGATATTGACCCAAGGTTTGGTGGCGTTACGCTTACTTAAAGGCGAAATCAAAGAACTGATCAAAAAAGAAGCTTATCGGCGTTTTTACATGCATAAAACAGGGCATTGGTTAGGCCTGGATGTGCATGACGTGGGAGAGTATCGCGTAAATGGAAAATGGCGTAAATTTGAGCCTGGAATGGTGCTGACCGTTGAACCTGGGTTATACATTCCCGAAAACTCAAAAGGGATTGCAAAAAAATGGTGGAACATCGGCATTAGAATAGAGGATGACGTTTTGGTTACGCGTAAGGGCTGTGATGTGCTGTCACGAGGCGTGCCTAAAAAAATTGTGGAAATTGAACGTCTGATGGGCTCGGCAGGTTAAGAAAATGGATCGCGATGTGAGTACAAAATACGATTATGATTTGATCATTATTGGCGGTGGCCTGGTTGGAGCCACGCTAGCCGCCGCGCTACGAAAACAATCTTTGCGTATTGGTATTATTGAAGCTTACCCTTTTGGTTCGTCAGAACAGCCTAGTTATGATGATCGTTCCATTGCCTTATCCTACGGCTCGCGAGAAATTTTTGCAGGTATGGGTTTGTGGCAAACCTTCTCATCGCAAGCCACGCCGATACATCACATTCACGTTTCTAACCGTGGGCATTTCGGCGCAGCAAGATTAGATCGAAGTGAAAGTCGAGTGGATGCGTTGGGCTACGTGGTAGAAAATCGCATTGTTGGTCGGCTATTGTCCGAGTTGATCGCTACACATGACAATATCGACTTGATTACGCCAGCGCGCCTCACTGATATATCAATAAATAGATCTCATGCGGTAGTGACTTACGAAAAAGACAGTGAATCTCGGCAAATTACGGCTCCTCTTGTTGTTGGCGCGGATGGTGCAATGTCGCAGTTACGCGAACTTTTAGGAATCGGCGTAGAGCGACGGGAATATGAGCAATCCGCTATTATTGCCAACGTATCTACCGAGCAAGCCCATAATCATGTGGCTTATGAACGATTTACCGATGACGGGCCCATAGCATTACTGCCTTTAGATCAGGACCGCTGTTCTTTGGTCTGGACGGTAAAGCCTGGCGATGTTGAAAAAATACTGGAGATGGAAGAGGCTGAGTTTTTAAGCTTGTTACAGCAACGTTTCGGTTATCGTTTGGGGCGATTTTTGCGGGCAGGCAAGCGTACAGCCTATCCTTTGGCTCTAATACGAGCCGAGGAATACGTGACCTCCAGAGTGGTATTGGTGGGCAATGCGGCACATACACTGCATCCTGTCGCAGGACAAGGTTTTAATTTGGGTTTACGTGACGTGGCTGGTTTGGCGCAAATGATTGTTGATAAGAAAAAAGAAAATCTGGATTACGGCGCCATTTGTACCCTCAATGAATATGCACAGTGGCGACAGCAAGATCATCGTCAGGTGATTGCTTTTACCGATACTATGGCGCGATTGTTTACCAACTCGTTTTTTCCCGTTGTTGTCGGGCGTAATTTAGGACTGTTAGCCCTGGATTTGCTGCCGCCTGTTAAAAAAATGTTTGCAAAACAAACTATGGGTATGGCCGGTCGCCTGCCCCGGTTAGCACGAGGTATTCCCCTGTGAAAACAAATTACGATGTTGTCATTGTTGGCGGAGGTATGGTCGGTGCTTGTCTGGCTTGTGCTTTGGCGCAAACTGATTTGCAAGTCGCCGTATTGGAGTTTTCCGAACCTCAGCTTAGCTGGCCAGAAGACAGTGTGGATTTGCGAGTATCGGCAATATCCGTTGCTTCTCAGCGTATTTTTAAAGCAGTAGACGCCTGGCAATACATGTTAGATGGACGAGTCAGTCCTTATCGAGACATGAAAGTGTGGGACAGTACAGGCAATGGACGCATTCATTTTGACAGCGCCGATGTCGGTATGGCAGAAATGGGCCATATTATTGAAAACCGAGTGATCCGAGCCGCATTATTAAAACGCATAGAAGAGCATGACAATATTCACTTCATTTGCCCTACAAGTCTGGCATCGTGGTACAACGATGATGATGCCTTGTATTTGACATTAGCCGACGGCTCAAAAATCAAGACCGCGTTACTCGTTGGTGCGGATGGAAGCCGCTCCCAGGTGCGTGAACAAGCAGGTATTTCATATTACGGTTGGCCCTACGATCAAAGTGGCGTGGTTGCCGTCGTTGAAACAGAGCTACCGCATCAAGAAACCGCATGGCAACGTTTTTTAACAACGGGGCCATTGGCTTTTTTACCCTTGGCGGATGGTCGCTCCTCGATAGTGTGGTCAACAACACCGGACGCAGCAGAAAACCTGGTTGCCATGAATGACGAACAATTTTGCATCGCGTTGGGTGAAGCACTTGAGGGGCGTTTGGGGGCGATTATGACAACCACTCAGCGAGCGGCATTCCCATTAAAACTACAGCATGCTGAGCAGTATGTGCAAGAACGAATCGCGTTGGTAGGTGATGCCGCACATATGATTCATCCTCTGGCAGGTCAAGGTGCTAATCTTGGTTTTCTCGATGCGGCAAGTTTGGTTGATGTAATCAGTGATGCCGCTCAGCAAGGCCGAAATATTGGATCATTGAAGGTGTTACGTCGCTATGAGCGTTGGCGCAAAGGCGGGAATGTTTCCATGATGTACGCTATGGACGGGTTTAAGAGATTGTTTAGCAACGACATTACAGTGGTTAAGTATTTGCGGAATACCGGACTCACATTAGCCGATAAATGCGCCCCCATCAAACACCGTTTAATGCGACAGGCCATGGGCGAAGAAGGAGATTTGCCTCGTTTGGCACGATAACTATCCGGTGGCGACTCAATAATCATCTTTAAATATTCCAATTGGAATAGACTGGTGCTGGATTTTTCATCAAAAATCCGTATAATGCTCTCGTCTTGCGCTGACATGGGTTGAATAGCTCTGTTAATTAACTTGGGAAGTCGCATGCAAACGTATACCTTCGCTAAGCAGACACAAGCAATTATGTGTGCCTGACCTGAACATACGGTATACAGAACAGATATACCTTAACTAAAACTGATACGATTTACGATACTGTATAGCTCCCGTACAATGCGGATCCAGACGCCAACTATTTAAGTCAAGCGCACGCCCCGCCCACGATAAGCCTCCAACAGTAACAATCAGAAATCCATTAAAATACTTCCGTCCATGCGTGGCGGTTGCAGGAGATTAATTTTGTCTTTTTCCAATTTCGACTTACACCCAAAAATACTTGAAGCATTAGCAGCAAGCAATTTCGATACCCCTACCGACGTTCAAAAACAAGCAATTCCTCCCAGTCTGGAGGGTCGCGATGTCATGGCGTCAGCGCAAACAGGAACAGGCAAAACAGCCGCATTTGCACTTCCTGCGCTACAACGACTGCTTACGCCGTCAACCAAAAGTGGCCGAGGCCCACGTGCCATCATTTTAACGCCAACTCGCGAACTCGCTAAGCAAGTAACCCAAGCAACCCGCGAAATGGGTCGCCTTACTCGAATAAATTTTGCTACCATTGTGGGTGGCGTACCCTACACGCCCCAAGAACGCCTGCTCGCACGCCCATTAGATATTTTAGTTGCCACGCCGGGGCGACTCATTGACCATATGAACCAAGGTCGAGTTGACTTTTCTCGCCTCGAACTTTTTATTCTTGATGAAGCGGACAGAATGTTGGACATGGGCTTTATTAATGATGTTGAACGTATTGCTGCTGAAGCGCCAAAAGACAAACAAACTTTATTGTTTTCTGCAACGCTAGAGGGTACGATCGCAAAAGTAGCTAAAAAAATACTCAATAACCCTGTACGCATTGTCGTAGCAAGCGTAAAAGACAACCATTCATCAATTGTGCAGCATATCCATCAAGCTGACGATATACAACACAAGCGTGCCTTGCTTTCGCATCTTCTTGATGATCCTGATCTCTCTCAAGCGATTATTTTTACGGCAACCAAAAAAAGCGCCGACCGATTGGCCTTAAGCTTGTCCAATCAAGGGCGTCGATGTGCAGCCTTGCACGGAGATATGAAGCAAGGCAGTCGCAATCGCACTGTTGAACAACTGCGACGAAAAACAATACAGTTATTAGTTGCCACTGATGTTGCCGCGCGAGGGCTTGATATTAAAGGAATCAGCCACGTAATTAATTTTGATTTACCTATGGCAGCAGAAGACTATATCCATCGCATAGGGCGCACGGGACGAGGCGGTGCCACAGGTATTGCGATGTCTCTGGTTGGTCCTGAGGATTGGATCAAGCTGGGTCGCATCGAACGCTTGACAGGCAATAAGTTGGAAAGAAAAACTATTGAGGGCCTGGAGCCAGTTAAACCCATACCTACAACAAATGGGTTTGCTAAAAAAAGAAGTGGCAATTTCTCGAAAAACGGAGGCCGCTTCTCGAATAGCCGCAGCTCAAAAGCACGCACTTATGGAAACACGGCTTCGAACAAGAGGTTTCAACGTTCAAGAACCGGGTCGTAATTTACTATAGTTTTCTTCTCGCATAATTCACCTGCGGCTGGAGCGGACATCACTCCTGTCGCAGGTTGTACATTACAATAAGCCTGCTTTTTTCTAAAAAAAGACGAAAATTTCCTTCCCTCCAGCCTTAAGCCGCGCGAATCAAAACGGATTCGCAACATCTCTGTATAATGTAGTAGACTAGACTGATGCAGCATAGCTTACAAATAAGCATGCCGCCGCATCAAACATAATAATAATGTACTGCTTCAGATGACTCTGAGATTCATCAGGTCAAATGCAAGGCAAAAAATGTGAGTTTACAAGTGTGAGCAATCATTTTTTAATCCTGAGATGATGGACTTCAGAGCCATCTGAGTAGTTAAAACAACAGTCTTTCATTTCAATGAGCATAACTTAAAGTATATGGAATTCGAGAAAAAAAACCAATACTCCCGTGAAGGGCTTATAGAGTGTGGGCATAGTCAACTTTTTGGTCCGGGGAATGCCCAGTTACCACTCCCTCCTATGCTGATGATTGACCGTATTGCTCACATTGGCGAGTCTGGAGGAAAATACGATAAAGGTGAAATCATAGCCGAGCTCGACATCAACCCTGATCTGTGGTTTTTTAACTGCCATTTTGAAGGTGATCCCGTTATGCCAGGCTGCTTGGGTTTAGACGCTATGTGGCAACTCATCGGTTTTTATTTAGGCTGGTCAGGTGGCTTGGGTCGAGGTCGGGCGTTAGGCGTAGGGGAAGTAAAATTCACTGGCCAAGTTACACCAGATAAAACCATGGTAACCTACAAAATAAACATGAAGCGGGTTATCTTGCGAAGGTTGGTTATGGGTATAGCTGATGCCACTATGGAAGTTGACGGAAAAGAAATTTACTCCGCCAGCGATCTACGTGTAGGCTTATTTACATCTACAGAAGGTTTTTAAGGAGCAACCCTGTGCGCAGAGTAGTTATCACAGGCTTGGGCATCGTTTCGAGCATAGGCAATAATAAAGATGAAGTACTCACGTCGTTAAAAGAAGGCCGGTCTGGTATTTCGTTTAATGAGGAGTATCGTGAGCTAGGATTTCGAACGGCCGTTCATGGCGACATTAAGCTCAATCCAGAAGATCATATCGACAGAAAAATACGTCGTTTTATGGGCGAAGGAGCCGCTTTTAACTATATAGCGATGGAACAAGCGATTGCCGATGCGGGACTAGAAAAAAATCTGGTTTCAAATCCTCGCTCGGGGCTCGTTGTCGGTTCTGGCGGGCCATCAACGGCTAACCTGCTGCTTTCAACCGACACTTTGCGTAAAAAAGGCCTACGGCGCGTAGGCCCCTACATGGTCACTCGCACGATGTCGAGCACGAATTCGGCTTGTCTTGCTACCCCTTTTGGTATAAAGGGCGTGAACTATTCCATCAGTTCGGCCTGTTCTACCAGCGCACACTGCATTGGCCACGGCAGCGAACTCATCCAGATGGGCAAGCAGGATATTGTATTTGCCGGAGGCGGTGAAGAAGTTCACTGGACAATGACTTTGTTATTCGATGCTATGGGGGCCTTATCCTCTAAATATAACGACACCCCCTTGCTCGCATCTCGCCCCTATGATGCTAACCGTGACGGTTTTGTTATCTCCGGCGGCGGCGGGGTTCTGGTCTTGGAAGAACTGGAACATGCGCAGGCACGAGGCGCAAAAATATATGCTGAGCTGGTTGGTTATGGTGCTACGTCCGATGGCTACGACATGGTTCAACCTTCAGGAGAGGGTGCTGAGCGTTGTATGCAACAAGCGCTCAGCACCGTCAAAGTTCCTATTGATTACGTCAACGCGCACGGTACCAGTACGCCTGTGGGGGATTTAAAAGAACTGGAAGCCATTCAATCTGTATTTGGTGACAGTTCTCCTCTGGTGAGTTCTACCAAGTCACTAACAGGGCATGCCTTGGGTGCTGCCGGTGTCGCTGAGGCGATATACTCCTTGCTGATGATGGAACATAATTTTGTTAGTGCTTCAGCTAATATTCATGACTTGGATCCTGCGGCCGAAGGAATGAATATTGCCGCTAAGCGTCACGACAACGTACAACTCAATTGCGCCATGTCGAACAGCTTTGGCTTTGGTGGCACCAATGCCTCGTTGGTCTTCCAGAAAGTATAACCCAAGGATTATACTTTCTGTTTAACGACATTAAAATACCGCTCTTTAAGCTTAAAGAGCGGGAATAACCAAAGTAAATCCAAGTAGACATTATAGGTAACAACGCCTACAATCTTGATCAAGCGGTGATGTGCTGCATCCGTATACAATCAAATTGACTCAGGGCTATGTCTGCAAAAACTCTCAAAATTAAAATTAGTTTAGGGTCAGCAAATGGCGCGAAACAAAAAAACCGCGCCGCGACTAACAAAACTAATAATGAAATAAATTATACGGGCACTACTCCACACTTAAAATCGAATCAACCCTTTAAGCTGGCGGCATTTCTTGTCATCAGTGTCGTTGGTGTAATGTCTTGGCTTTTCTTTGCGCCCTCGTCCGAACTTCAGCCAGAAACAGCATTAATAGCATCTGCCAAAGACAGCACCCCAGCACCGATAAAACAAGCAACGGTAACTTTGAGCAACAAGATAGCCTCGCCTCTAACTATTATTCCAATAATAGCGACACCAATAGCAGAGACACTAGCGATTGATGAGAAACCTTTGCTTGCCGAATCAGAAATAACTTTGCCCAGACCCACTGTTACTAAAGCCGTCGTAAAAGAAGTCGATCCTATTTCAACGGAAAAGATTAAAACAAATAACAACATTAGAAGAGCTCAATTTACCAACGGCATCATCAAACGTGAGCCCGTCGACAACGTCGACCAGTTAAGCGCGTCGGAAAAAGAATTAAAAAAACTTTACTATTTTACTGAGCTACGAGGACTTAAGGGGCAAACCATCACGCACCAATGGCAACATGAAAATAACGTCGTTGCGGAAGTTGAATTTAAAGTACGTGGCAACCGATGGCGCGTTTACTCCAGTAAGTATTTACAATCCCATAAAAAAGGCTCATGGCAGGTTGTTGTTAAGGATGCAAAAGGCAATTTATTAGAAACCAGTCAATTTACATACCAGTGATGGCTTTCTTTTTTTACAATAATAACTCAGGCTGATAATTGTGTTTGTACAGATCGCCACGACTGAGTACAATACAACGAATTAGAGCTATAACTAAAGTTGTCCGCTCATTCATAATATTAGGAAACTGGCCGGTTAGTATGAAAACTGAGTCTACAATGAACCGTCAGGATAATGCCTCTGAGGCACTTATCTCGCAAGAAAATAAAACAGCCCTTGAATTAAAAGGCTCGGTATTTACGCTCACGGTGCTCAGGCTCTATAGCAACAACATATCTAGTATTGAAAACGAGCTCAAAGAACGACTTGCTGTTGGGCCTCGATTTTTTGAAGATGCCCCCATTGTGATCGATATCGAAAGTTTGAAAGATCGAGATCTTGACTTAGACTTCAAGGCATTAAGTCAACTTATGCGCAACTTAAGATTGATTCCTGTTGGCGTAAGGCATGGAAATATGAAGCAGCAACAAGCGGCTATTGCAGCGGGCCTTGCGCTGATGAAAGGCGGAGCAATCAAAGATCTGCCAGGCATGAAAACCGAACCCGCTGTTGCCAGAAAACCTGTGGCACAAAAACAAACAGCACCAATAAAAAAAACAGAGTTACCTGATATTACGGCCACGGATAGTTCAACCTCCAAAATAACTAAAGTCATAAGCCAGCCCATACGCTCTGGGCAACAAATTTACGCTCAGGGAGGGGATCTGATCGTGCTTGCAGCGGTTAACGCGGGTGCTGAAGTCGTTGCTGATGGCAATATCCATATCTATGCCCCTCTTCGCGGGCGAGCACTTGCAGGCATTAGAGGCGATACAAGCGCTAGAATTTTTTGTCAAAACATGGAGGCAGAGCTCGTTTCTATTGATGGCCAATACCGTGTTTTTGAAGATAAAATGCACGACGAACTAAAAGATCAGGCGGTACAAATTTTCTTAAAAGATGGGCAACTTCAAATAGAACAGCTTAATTAATTTTTTAACCCCCCAAATTTCTAGCCCATAGTGCAAAAATACACTAACGGTTTATTTGGACAAGGAGAGAGTAGCATTGGCCAAAGTAATTGTAGTCACCTCTGGTAAAGGTGGTGTTGGCAAAACAACCACCAGCGCAAACATTGCAACCGGACTCGCTCAAAGCGGAAAAAAAACAGTAGTTATCGATTTCGATATCGGCTTACGTAATCTTGATTTAGTTATGGGCTGCGAGCGACGCGTAGTTTATGATTTTGTTAATGTTTTGAACGGAGAAGCTTCGCTGAAACAAGCACTGATTCGCGATAAAAATGTTAAAAAACTGTATATCCTGCCAGCTTCACAGACCAGGGACAAAGAGGCGCTAACCCAGGAAGGTGTGGGTAAAATTCTTGACGAACTCAAAAAAGATTTTGACTACATTATTTGTGACTCTCCCGCAGGAATTGAACGCGGAGCAGTCATGGCTTTATATTTTGCCGATGAAGCTATTGTCGTTACCAATCCTGAAATCTCATCAGTTAGAGATTCAGATCGAATCTTGGGAATTCTAGCTGCAAAATCCCATAGGGCAGAGCAAGGAGCTGAAGAACCCATACGTGAACATCTGTTAATTACACGATACAGCGCTCGTCGTGCTAACCAAGGAGAAATGCTGGCTGTTGATGATATACAAGAACTTCTTGGTATTCCATTGTTAGGAATTATTCCTGAGTCAGAATCAGTGCTTCAGTCATCGAATGCAGGCATACCCGTTATTCGCGATGAAACAAGCGACAGCGGCAAAGCTTACAAAGATGTTGTTGACCGGTTTCTTGGCGACACGAAGCCCATGAGGTTTATCTCAGAAGAGAAAAAAGGATTTTTCAGCCGACTATTTGGAACCTAAACTATGTCAATACTCGATTATCTACTTCGCCGGCAAAAAAAAACGGCCACCGTTGCCAAAGATCGACTGCAAATAATCCTGGCTCGTGAACACACCAACCGAGACGGCCCCGACTATCTTCCCGCAATGAAGCGAGACATATTAGTCGTGATCAGTCGATATATAGATATTAATATGGATGATATCCAGGTTAATCTTGACAATGATGGTGACTGTGAAATTCTAGAACTTAATATCGTCTTGCCGGAATCAGAGGATGAAATAAAACAGGCTGCACATCATTAAAAACCATAAATGAAGTTATACCGATAGCATAGCTTCTATAAAAAGCCGAGAACAAATACTCTTAAGGTAACGGAACCTTACATGAGTAGTTTACTCAGATATACACAGGCCTGTTATTTGCATTGGTTAACTTGTAGCAATTGAGATGACAAAGTATTGTCCGATTACTTCGCGTAGCATTGATTATAAAAGGGATTTATATTGCTCTGAGAGAGTCGTATTCTTGCATCTCGATCAAGGTAAGATTCTCCCTTTTATCTCGCAACTTAGTCGGTTTTACCTACTGCGTCTCTTTGTTTCTGAGCTACCATTCTCTGTTGTATATATTTACGGACAAAATTGTATCAATAGGCTGTTGTCCAAGAATAGAGCACCTAATTAATAAATGAGGAGCACGCTATGAAAAACTTTGGCGCCCCCGCCATTATATTGACAATGGCATTCGCAACTTTATCTGTCTTTTTTCTTCTTAGCTCTACCTCGAACATAGAAGAAAGTCGCTTCACTATTCCTTATTCAGAGTTTTTGAGTAAAGTTAACAACAAACAAATTGTCGAAGTTATGATCGACGATGGTGTTATCTATGGTTTGGATGCGGAACGATCTCCTTTCAAAGCGCATACGCCGAATGATAACGGCCTAATGGGAGATTTGCTCAAAAATGGTGTGATTATCAAAGCGGCACCAAAAGAAAAACAATCTTTTTTTGGTAGTTTAATTATCTCTTGGCTCCCTTTCATTATTATTATTGCACTGTGGGTGTATTTTCTGAAACGATCACAGGGCGGAGGAGGTCAAAATGGTGCATTTCGCTTTGGGAAAACCAATGCAAAAACCTTTAGTGCCGGACAAGTTAACATCAAGTTTTCTGATGTTGCTGGTGTTGAAGAAGCTAAAGAAGAAGTGGGCGAAATTGTCGAATTTCTTCGAGATGGCGAACGATTTAGAAAAGTAGGAGGGCAAATTCCACGCGGCATATTAATGGTTGGTGCGCCCGGCACAGGTAAAACTTTGCTCGCTAAAGCTATTGCTGGTGAAGCAGATGTTCCTTTTTTCTCCATTTCCGGTTCTGACTTCGTTGAAATGTTTGTCGGCGTGGGTGCTTCACGAGTGAGAGATCTTTTTGCAGAAGCAAAAAAAACGGCGCCTTGCATTATATTCATAGACGAAATTGATGCGGTTGGACGTAAAAGAGGCGCTGGTATTGGTGGAGGCAACGACGAACGCGAGCAAACACTCAACCAGTTGCTGGTTGAAATGGATGGCTTTGAAGGCACCGAAGGTATTATTGTTATTGCAGCAACCAATCGACCTGACGTTCTTGATAATGCGTTGCTGAGGCCGGGACGTTTTGACCGACAAGTTACTGTGCCATTGCCTGATGTGCGTGGTCGCGCTCAAATTTTAAAAGTTCACATGCGTAAAATTCCTTCTTGTGATGAAGTGGATGCCTCCACGATCGCCAGAGGAACGCCAGGGTTTTCGGGTGCTGATTTGGCCAACCTCGTCAATGAAGCAGCATTGTTTGCCGCACGTGAACGACGCGATACCGTTACTAATAAAGATTTCGAGCATGCCAAAGATAAAATCATGATGGGTGCAGAACGTCGTTCTATGGTAATGAGTGAGTCTGAGAAAAAACTCACGGCATACCATGAGGCTGGGCATACCATTGTTGGCTTGTCTGTGCCCGAGCATGACCCTGTACACAAAGTAAGTATCGTACCAAGAGGGCGTGCATTAGGCGTTACCATGTATCTGCCAGAAGAGGATCGACACAGTTATAGCAAACGACGTTTAGAGAGTCAGCTTGCTAGCCTGTTCGGTGGCCGTATCGCTGAAGAGATTATCTTTGGTGCTGATGCCGTTACCACAGGGGCAAGTAACGATATTCAGCGAGCGACAGAATTGGCGACAAACATGGTAAAGAAATGGGGGTTGTCCTCGGTCATAGGTCCACGAGTCTTTCTGGAAGACGAAAACCAGGGTTTTTTGGGACAAAGCCAGTCGGAAGCCGCTATGTCAAATAGTACAGCTGAAACCATTGATGCCGAAATCAAATTATTGATAGAAAAAAACTACAAAGTATCTGAAAAGATACTCCATGATCGTGTTGACACGCTTCATGCAATGGCTGACGCGCTAATGGAATATGAAACATTAGACAAAAACCAAGTTAACGACATCATGGAAGGCAAGCCACCTCGCCCGCCTGTTGAGTATGATAAACCCCAGCCCCCCCCGTCGTCAGGTACCACCAAAGGAGAAGAGCCACCACTTCAACCGGCGATGAATGAAAACCATTAAGGTGTTGTAGTCGTTATATTGCGCTTCGTATTTTGATTTTGTCACAGTACGAAGCGTACCCTCCTAAAAAATTCCAAGTTGTTTGAATGCCTCCTCTTTGTCAAAGACATCTAATATTTAGAAAAAATATATTGACAGTCTAGGCTTGGCCTTCTATAGTTCGATACATGTCGATTTATAGTAATGATAATGAGCGCTTTTCTGAGATGTTTAAAGCCTTGAGCAATCCTCATCGCTTAGCTTTGTTTCATCGACTGCAAACGTGTTGCTCACCTGGAATCCATTGTAGTACGGAACAAGCGGTGCGCTTTTGTGTTGGTGAACTTGGCGAAGGTTTAAATATTGCACCTTCGACACTATCTCACCATCTTAAAGAACTGAACCGGGCAGGCCTGGTTCAAATGGAGCGTTCAGGAAAAAATGTCGAGTGCTGGCTCGATCCTGACGTGCTCACCGAATTAAGCACCTTTTTTACACAAAAAAATGAACTATGAGGTTAATGATATGAGTAACAGTTGCTGTGAGCCGAAAGGAATAAAGAACGAAGATGCAGAGCATGATTCGCATCGAAACAGCGTACGCAGCAGCTATGCGAAAGTTGCAAATGCAAGCAATAATAAAGAGGCCAGTGGCATTGAAAGCAGTTGCTGCGGCGTGTCAGATGACTCGGCGATTAACACCTTAATATCAACTCGCCTTGGTTACAGTCAAAATGATTTGGATAAGGTGCCCAGCGGAGCCGATATGGGTTTGGGCTGTGGTAATCCACAAGCCATTGCTTCGCTTCAAGCGGGAGAAACGGTTGTTGACCTTGGTGCTGGCGGTGGCTTTGACTGTTTCCTGGCTGCGCACGAAGTCGGCGTTACGGGTCATGTTATTGGCGTTGACATGACACCAGATATGCTCAGCAAGGCGCGCAACAACGCAGCGAAAGGTGGTTTTGAAAATGTTGAATTTCGTTTAGGTGAAATAGAAAACCTACCCATAGCAAACAATACCGTTGATGTTATTATTTCAAACTGTGTGATTAACTTATCACCTAACAAGGCTCGAGTATTCCAGGAAGCATTTCGCGTGCTTAAGCAAGGCGGGCGATTAGCCATATCTGATGTCGTTGCTACGGTTGAATTACCGGCTGAGATGAAAAATGATCCGGCACTCATCGCCGGCTGTATGGGTAATGCTTCTTTAATTGGATTGTTGGAAACGATGATTAAAGACGCAGGATTTAAAGACATACGAATTGAGCCTAAAGATGAATCTAAGGAATTCATTCGTGACTGGGCACCCGATCATAATGTTACCGACTATGTTGTCTCGGCAACTATAGAAGCGACTAAAGCTAAAGGCTGTTGTTAACACCCTTTAGTTGCATAAAAAATCAGTTGACCCACGGTGCATCTTAAATTTAACTTTTTTAAATTGTGATTTTTAAAAATAAACGCTATTTAGTGACCGGCAGCCGCTCGGGTATTGGCAAATGTATTGCAGAAATGCTTTTGCAGGAAGGCGCCGAAGTCCTTGGTGTTAGTCGTGAGGATGAACAATACGAGGCGCGCAATGGCTACTCGATCGTAAAATCGGATTTTTCAGCCATTCTCGGCCTGGAATCCCAATTTAAACAACTATTCATAGAGCACGATGATTTTGATGGTTTGATCTGTTCCGCCGGGTTTGGTCATTTTGGAGCATTAGAGCAGTTTTCAGTCAAAAAAATGCAGCAAATAATGAATGTTAACTTTATGTCACAAGCAGTATTGGCGCGATTAATATTGCCGAAATTAAAGAAAAAAGGCTCTGGCGATATTGTTTTTATTGGCTCCGAGGCGGCGTTACAAGGTTCAAAAAATGGAGCAATGTATTGCGCCAGTAAATTCGCATTGCGAGGGTTTGCGCAATCGCTACGAGCAGAATGCGCAAAGGGAGGTGTAAGAATAAGTACGATTAATCCGGGAATGGTGCAAACCTCTTTCTTTGAATCGCTTGATTTTCAACCCGGAGAAGAGTCGGCAAATTATATAGAACCAAACGATGTATCTGACGCAGTGAAATTAATACTCGCTGCGAGGCCGGATACTGTTTTTGATGAAATTAATTTATCGCCGTTAAAAAAAGTGATTCGTCCAAAAAAATAGCAGGGCCAGGCTATTCCCTGACCTTACTTTTCAACCTAAAAAGATCAGTTTAACCATGGCTTATAGCTCAAGCTCTTGTTTTTTTGCGATAATTAGCCTTGAAAAGGCTATAAAAATAGTAATGTTTCTCTTCGTTAATGCAGTTAAAATGATTATAATTTGTTGACTTGCATTACAATTTTTTAGCGGGATCTGCTAATCCCTTAAGCATAGTCCTTGTTCTCGCTAGAGAGTTTCGCTAAAATGACGACTATACTAAACAGCGACCCAGGCCGAGAGTGGCTAAGGGTTACCGCAGTGACGGCTCATCGTGTTTCGATTTTTTTGTACAGAGCAGTGATAGATACGCCGAGCCGTTACAAACATACAAGGATAAACAAACACTATGCAAACGGTTGAGATTATATTGGCGAGACTTATTCAATTGGTCGTATGCTTATTCTTTACCTCTATCATCATGACTTACATTGGCGGCATTGTGATGATCCCCTTGGCCGCTCTTTATGCCATCATTAGCTTTCTTGATCAGGGTATTGGGTTTAACGGAATTGTTGCGACTATCATTGCGGTACCCGCAGTCGGTTGGTTAGGTCTTACGGTCTATCGCATCCCTAATCTTGTTGATAAACTGGTTGATTCAGGTCTTCAGTTAATCAAATTGGCGGCTCAGAATTACCGAAAATTTGACAATATTGCCAGCAATCTTAAAGAAGAGGCTACGCCTGAAGTGAAGGAAACGTCCTGATACAATAAAAAGCCTTCCCTGGCCGTTGTTTTGATTAATGGCTAAGGGAGGTTGATGTGCTATTCACTGGGTTCCTTGAAGCGCAAGCGGCGTTCCAGCCAGACCATAGCGAATAGCCAAATGCGTCAGTTCCACGCCACTTTTAACGCCTAATTTGCTATAGAGTCGATGTCTATAAGTACTCACTGTTTTAGGGCTGAGGCTTAAGCTCTGTGAAATGTCCTGAGTTCGTTTTCCCTCTACAGCCAGCATCATGACTTGCAGTTCGCGATTCGTTAATTCCTCAAAAGGTGATTTTTGCCCCGGCATCCAATATTCCCGAGCCAAGGCTTGCTGTGCAATGTCAATACTCAGATAGTGTCGCCCTGCAAGGAGTTCATCCAGCGCGCTTTTCAGCTCGCCTGGAGCGCTTTTTTTACTGATTAAACCATTGGCTCCCGCTTCAATGAGGCGGCGAGGAAAGGGGTCGTCAAGTGTGTTACTGACGATGAGTATCTTAATCTTTGGGCATTTTTTACGCAGTCTGCGGGTTGCTTCAATCCCGCCCATTCCCGACAAGTTCCATTCCATGACAACCAATTCCACAGGATGGTCGCGCACATAGCTTAACGCTTTATCCAGTCGCGAAAACTGAGCAGCGATGTTCACCTCTTTCGTTTGTTTTATTAACTCACCCAGCCCACTCATGACCAGTGATTGATCATCGACTAATACCGTTCTTATTTTCATATTTATTTTCTCGTTTTGAATTTAC
>UOFO01000015.1_pt1 | contig 23865 bp, 23 predicted proteins | sample 1988801 | NCBI WGS metagenome assembly UOFO01 (sample SAMEA4712195, study PRJEB27164) | hydrothermal vent metagenome | biome: marine basaltic hydrothermal vent biome; feature: marine hydrothermal vent; material: mineral | place: Pacific Ocean | collected 2011-06-14/2011-07-23 | depth 1719 m
ATATTTTTCTAAGTTGTAGCGTCTCTTGTTTCCAGGAATCTCGTGATTTTGTTAAAAAGCGAACTTTATTTTCAAGACGTTTGTTGGTGATTTTTATGGCTTTGTATTTTTCTTTCCAATTATCTCGACTTTGTTCAAAAAACCGAACGAGTTTATGGATAGGGCTTTTATAACAAGCATGAGACGAGTAGCGAACCATTTTGTACTTCCTTGCACAAATTTAACAATTTTATTGCGGAACACTTATGCTACTATTTTTAGAGTTATAAATCGACCGTTTTGGGCCGATTTTCACCAGCCCAGGGGAAGGCTGACATGATATCAAGGGGAAATCAATAGTCTTCCGTACGATTATGGCACTACAACACGTTTTTTGAAATTCACCCTTTGATTCTATTGAGTTTTTTCTTGAAAAACTGAAAAAATTTGTTATTTTTGCCTATAATTCGACGAAGTTGGGTTAAGCGTTCTTGCCAATGTGATAAGATGAAATGATTCGTCATTTGTTATTTCATCTAAAAACTCTCGAATATTTTCCAGGGTAATATATTCCCCATTTTTATTTGCCGATCGAATATAGGCACGAACAGACTCTTGATATGATGCATCTAACGCATGAACAGGACGACCTCGCATTTTCGCAGGTTCATCAAGTAAATTAGGGTCACGGTTATAATCCGCCATGATCCTCTGACAGTCGCCACTCCAATGCCAAGCGCATCAGCGGTTCGTTTTACGCTTGGCTCATTCGGCTTGAACTTGTTTCGTTCAAAATATTGCTTAATCGTAACAACAAGTTTTTTAGTTTCTACCGTTAAGGGCTTGCCGCGACATGAGATCATAAATTATCCATAATTCTGCCGTAAATTAGAAATATGATAGCATGGAGTGAGTGCTAAAATGAGTATCAATTCATCTGCAGGTATCTATAGCTCATCCTGGTGCGCCGAACTGGAGCTTCATTTTCGACAACGTTTTGCCCGAACGGTTATGGTGCATTGTCGCCACTTGGGTCCTTTGCGCGTACAAAAATCTTTCTATCCAGCAGAGGGGGAATGCCATGTTTATCTTTTACATCCGCCCGGTGGTATTGTGGGCGGAGATCAATTATCAATAAGTATTAATGTCGAGGCCGAGGCGCGTGTCTTAATTACAACGCCGGGGGCGGGAAAATATTATCGTAGTACGGGTGCTCAGGCTAAACAACAACAACGTTTAGTGGTAGGCACGCAAGCATTACTAGAATGGTTTCCTCAAGAGCAAATTATTTTTGATGGTGCTCAAGCAAAATCAAGTACTCGGGTCGAGCTGGATGAAGATGCCCAGTTTATTGGCTGGGATATTACCTGTTTTGGACGCCCGGCCTCCCGAGATTATTTTCTTCAAGGTCGTTACCAGACCCGCTTTGAATTGTGGCGGGGTGAACACGCTCTGTATATAGAACGTGGTTTATTTGATGGCGGAAGTGATATTTTCGCGGCACCTTGGGGATTGCGAGGGCATACTGTAGTTGGAACGCTGCTCTGTACTTCCAAAAGTAGCGATTTGTTGGGAAAATTGAGCGAGGCTTTATATAGTCGTTATGCTTTATCCTTTAGCGTTAGCCTGCTTGATGACGTGATGGTCTGTCGTTATTTAGGCGATAGTACGGAAGAAGCCAAGTCCATTTTTGCTCAAGCCTGGCAAATCATCCGCCCCGTTCTTGTCGGACGCAAGATATGCAGACCTAGAATATGGAATACATAAGATAGAATTATTTTTAGGTCGTTGATTAGAAAACTATAAATAATAAATATCACCCTGGGGCTGCCTCTGATGTAGTCGAAACTTATTTTGCTAATGATCAAAACCAGCCGCCGTCTTCTGCAATTTTTTTAAAGCCTAAATCCCAGACTTCTTGTTTTTGTCATTGAGTTCTTTTGAGTCTGCCATATATTTACTCAAAATCTTCGCCGCTGCATTGCCATTAGGTAGTTTTTTATCGATTCATACTCCACCGAGTTGGTCTTGACTATGGGGAGTACCATACATCGTATTACATGTATGGTTTATATATTCCATAAAAAATAATTATTTATTTTCTCCTTTCTTAAGTTAGCGTTAATCTTACTCGCCTATTCTTACTATCATACGAAGACATTAACGAGGTTCTCACGATGATTGCAGCACAGATAAAAGGGGGTACGAATACAAGCTCGCCGTTTCAATCGAATATAGGTACATTGCTTAAAAAGTTGTTACTACCTAATCCAGTATTCGAATTACACGAGCAAGATTCGTTATCTCGAACAGAAGCAGAAGATTATATCGCCAAACATTTCAAAAAAATACATGGCGCACAGGTTTGCTCCTTTCTCCCTACGTTGATGACCATGCGATGCAAGTCTGTTTACAGTGCAGCAGTAGGTATGCGTTCAGCAGCTCAGTCAGAGTTGTTCCTGGAACAGTACCTCGATACCTCCGTAGAGAAAGCCATCGAAAAAAACACACATAAAACAGTCAATAGAAATGAAATAGTCGAGATTGGAAATCTGGTTGCTACAACAAAAGGAACCAGCCATCTGATGTTCATACTCATCGCAGCTGCCTTAATCAAAACCGATAACAAATGGATGGTTTTTACCGCAACTGGCCAGGTCGCAAAAATCCTTCGTCGATTAAACTTCAAAACCATCATTTTGTGCGAAGCAGAGCAATCTAGACTTGAGCAACCAGAAGGACACGATCAATGGGGTGAATATTATAGTGCAAACCCGCAGGTATTAGCTGGTGACCTCACTCAGGTTTTTGACCTGATACATGGCAACAGGTTGATAAATTACGTCGTGAAATATTATTGGCGAGCCATACGCACACTATCAAACCATTTTGTAACTATTCAGCGTGTTTAGATTTTGCTTCAGATCAAGGCGTTTTCGCACGGAAAGAGGGCGCATATAGAAATATGCAACCGATTGAGTACGAAAACAACACCGATCTGGAGTAAAAGATGAATACGCTGAGTAGTTACACCATTTTAATCAAAACGGTGGGATCTAATGCGTAGCATTCTCTCAATATTAAACGATAATCCTGATACGATTTTGATTGACTCTGATAAAGAATCAGTCACTTATGGACAAGCTACAAGTCGGATCAAAGCAATAATGGAAATACTGTCTGAAAAGAATGCTGAGACGATTGCCATCTTTGCTGACAATCAGGCTGACTGGATTTTTATCGATTTCGCTTGTCAGGAAAAAAATATCTGTTGCATCCCTCTTCCGCTATTTTTTTCAGATAAACAATTACAACATGCCATTAGTGCTGCTGACGTTGATCTCATCTTCACTGATCAACACGAGCGTATTAGACCACTGCTTAATTTGACAGGTGATGAAGCCACTCTCATAAACCGGATGCATATCTATAAGATAACAAAGAATGGTGATTCGGATAAACCAGAAGGAACCGAAAAAATCACCTTCACATCCGGATCAACAGGTGACCCGAAAGGCGTATGCCTGACAACAGAACAACAGTGGCGCGTTGCCCAATCACTTGCTGATGCAGTAGATGTAACGCAGAGTCGTCACCTATGCGTATTGCCGTTAAGCACGTTGTTGGAAAATATTGCTGGTGTCTATACACCTATTCTGGTCGGTGGAAGCATCATTTTTTCTCCAATGAAAGACCTTGGTTTTAATGGTAGCGCTCAATTCCAGTTAGAAAAGTTACTTCATACTATCGAACACGTACAGCCCGACTCGCTGGTATTGTTGCCACAATTATTACTCGCACTAGTAAGCGCAGCCGAGTCCGGATGGAAAGTACCCGCTTCACTCAAATTTATCGCGGTCGGAGGTGGCAGAGTCGCGCCTCATCTGCTCAGGCGTGCGCATCAATGTCGGCTTCCCGTTTATGAGGGTTATGGTCTGTCTGAATGCGCCTCCGTTGTAAGTTTAAACTCCCCCGACGAAAACAGACCGGGCTCCGTTGGCAAACCGCTGCCTCATCTAAACGTTGAGATTAAAAACAAAGAGATCGTTGTAATAGAACAATCTTTTCTGGGTTACCTGAACGAACCCGAAGGCTGGTATCAAACAACTGTTGCTACTGGTGATCTCGGACATCTGGATAACGAGGGTTACCTCTACATCGATGGTCGCAAAAAAAATATTTTGGTGTCTAGCTATGGTCGAAACATTAACCCTGAATGGCTCGAGAGTGAATTACTCTGTCATCCATTAATCCAGCAAAGCGTCGTTCTCGGTGATGCATTGCCATATTGCACTGCGCTGATATATCCACGTAAAACAGACCTGAAGGACATAGTTATCGAACAGTGGATTGATGAGACCAACAAACGCCTCCCCGATTATGCCCGTATAAAAGCATGGTTTCGATTAAAAAAACCCCTGAGTCCAGATGACAATTTATTAACAAACAATGGAAAACCTAAACGACTTGAGATTGCTAAATGCTACCAAACAGAAATCGAACAGATGTATCAACACTTAAAGCCACTCATTAAGGAGCAACGCGCATGAATTTTTTTCAACAATTAAAAGAACAAACAGAAAATGATCGGCTAATACTTTATAGTGCACCGATTATAAACAGAACACTTTCCGGACAGGTAACGCTAGAAGAGTATATTGCGTTTCTAACCGAAGCATACCATCATGTAAAACACACCGTTCCACTACTGATGGCAGCAGGCTCACGCATCCCGGGAAACATGGAATGGATGAGATCCGCTCTGGCCGAATATATCGAAGAAGAACTGGGACACGAAGAATGGATACTCAATGATCTTGCCGCTTGCGGCGCTGACAACGAGTTGATTCGAAACAGTCAGCCCGTTCTAGCAACCGAGTTAATGATTTCGTACGCTTATGATGTGATAAACAGGATCAACCCACTCGGCTTCTTTGGCATGGTCCATGTTCTAGAAGGTACCAGTATCGCCACAGCCGATAAAGCAGCGGATGCGATTCAGGCATCACTATCACTACCCGACGGCGCATTTACCTACCTACGGTCTCATGGCGCACTCGATCAGGAACACGTTAAGTTTTTTGCTTCCCTCATGGACAGAATAACCGACGAAGAACAACAAAAATACATAACCCACTGCACTAAAGTTTTTTATCGTCTGTACGGAGACATCTTCCGCAGTATAAACCCTACTGATCAACTACAGGCTGCATAGGAGAATCACAGATGAATATCACAAACAAAACAATCGTACTAACCGGCGCTGCAGGTGGCATTGGATCCGAGATTGCCAGGCAACTTGACCAGTTCGGCGCTAAGTTGATTCTGGTTGATCTAAATGAAGCAGCACTGACAGCGCTAAATCAGCAACTAAACGGCAACCACAAGCCACTCTCACTGGACATTGCCAGTGAGAGTGGCCGCTTATCTTTGCAACAATACTGCAATGATGCCTCTCAAGGTATAGACGTCCTTATCAACAGTGCTGGCCTGATGGATTTTGCTTTTTTAGAACAACAAAACAGCGAGCGATTACAGATGTTGATGCAGGTTAACGTGACTATGCCCATTTTAGTCACACAGGCATTACTGCCCTTATTACAAAAACAATCGTCTCGTACCGCCATCGTCAATATTGGCTCAACTTTTGGTAGCATCGGTTACCCTGGGTTTGGTGCTTACTGCACCAGTAAATTTGCACTGAGAGGTTTCACCGAAACATTACGTCGTGAGCTCAGCGATACTGCGGTAGATGTACTGTATATTGCACCTAGAGCTGCAGCAACCAAGTTGAATTCTGATTCCATCACCCAGATGAATCAGGCACTACACAATGCCATGGATACACCTAAAAAAGTTGCAATAGAAGTCATCAATACACTCAAGAAACAGAGAAGCGTCAGCTATATCGGCTGGCCCGAAAAGTTGTTTGTCAGAATTAACTGCTTGTTTCCCTGGCTAGTAGATAATGCACTTAAAAAACAACTGCCAACCATCCGTCATTTTGCACAACTAAACTCTCAAGAGTAACTTATCATGTTAAAAAAAATTATAGTAACCTCCATCCTTGCCATAACCATTAACGGCACATTTTCTCTAGCCGCCCATGCTAATCTTGCTACAGACATACACACCCTGCAAACAGCTTGGGCGAAGGCGAATTATGAACTTAAGGCTGAGGCACAAACCAAAGCGTTCGAAGTGCTAATAGAACAAGCCAAAGCAACCACTGCTCAGTATCCTGATAAAGCCGAAAGCTGGATATGGCTCGGCATCATTCAATCGACCTATGCAGGAAAAGCGGGACCGTTCAGTGCTATGAGTTATGCAAAGGCTGCCAGAGACTCGCTGGAAAAAGCCATAGAGCTCGATGCAAATGCACTCGATGGTTCAGCTTATGCTAGTTTAGGCACGCTCTACTTCAAAGTACCCGGTTGGCCGATAGGCTTCGGTGATGATGACAAAGCGAATACCCTCCTAAAAAGAGCAATCGAAATCAACCCGAAAGGAATTGACAGCAATTACTTTTACGCCGATTATCTAATAGAAGAAGACAACTACGAAGCAGCTAAACAATATTTACTAAAAGCCAAAGCTGCGACCCCCAGACCTGATCGCCCACTGGCAGACAAAGGTCGACAGCTGGAAATTCTAGCCTTGCTTAGTAAAGTTAATGAAGAACTAGAGTATGACAACACCAAAACAGGAGAAGATTCGGACTAATGCAACTGCTTTTAGTTGAAGACGACCTGGCTCTGTCTGAAGGGCTACAAAAGGCACTAAAAACAGAAGGTTTTACTGTCAATCACGTTGTTGAGGGGCTGGAAGCCCTTTCCGCGATACGGGTAGAACCACCCGATGCGGTTATTCTTGATATTGGTTTACCCGATATCGACGGTCTTGAGTTGCTCAGACGTGTGCGCCAATTTAACAAGACACTGCCTGTCATTATCTTAACCGCGAGAGACAGCATACAGGATAAAATTATCGGCTTAGACTGTGGAGCGGATGATTACCTGGCTAAACCTTTTGACACAACCGAGCTGTTTGCTAGACTACGCGTTCTTGAACGTCGGCTCGGCTCTGTACACCAGAACGAAATAAAACTGGGCCTGGTTAGTCTCGATATCTCCGGACACACAGTACAAGTCTCGGGAAAAGCAGTCGATATGCCACGCCATGAGTATCAGGTGCTCAAAGCGTTAATGGAAAATGCCGGTCGAATATTAACGCGACAACAACTGGAATCAAAACTTTATAGTTGGGACAAAGAAGTAGCCAGCAATGCACTGGAAGTGCATATACATAACGTTCGAAAAAAGTTACCGAAAGATTTTATAAAAACAGTACGAGGTGTAGGCTACACAGTGAAGAAATCATGAAATGAGATCGATTCGATTTTATCTAATCACAACTATATTAGCAGCGATGACACTGCTCATTTTTCTGTCTGCTCTGCATGGTTACGATAAAAGTACAAAAGAAGTCAAAGGCCTACTTGATAAACAACTGGTTGATATGGCAAACGTGCTCTCCAGTTTGCAAATACAGATCGACAACATGCAACCCTCTGTTACAAATGTAGAAATCACCAATACTGCATTTCAGATTTGGCAAAATCAACAATTAATCAGCCGATCAAATAATGCTCCCGATAAACCGATGACTCAATTAACGCCCGGATTTCATGATAATAACTTTGGTCAGTATCGATGGCGTATCTACGTCCATTTAAACGAGAATAACCAACGCTGGGTTATAACGGCTGAACGCATCGATAGCAGGAATCGCCTTATCGATAATTTCATCCTTGAATTCATCCTGCCCGTTATTCTAACATTACCTATTGCCGCGCTAATTATCTGGTTGCTTGTAGGTTCAGGCCTGAAACCTCTGCGTCAGCTGGCTAGTCAACTACAACACAAACAGGAGCATGATCTTAGCCCTATCACCCTTACCGGCTCACTCTATGAATTACAGCCGCTAGTCGATTCGACTAATAGCTTACTGGCACGACTTGAAAGATCACTAACACGTGCCAAACGGTTTTCATCGGATGCCGCACATGAGCTACGCACACCAATTAGTGGGCTGAAAATTAACCTGCATAACCTTCAAGTAGAGTCACCCGATGATAAAAATCTGAAATTATTGACTGCTAGTGTGAGCCGTATGGGTCACGTAGTCGAACAGATTCTTTCGTTATATCGCACGACCCCCGGTCAATACATGGCTAACTTTGAAAATATTGATCTACACGCCATCGCACAAGAAAGTATTGCACAATACTACCCACACTTCGAATCAAAACAGCAGCAGATTGCACTATCAGGAGAAAGTGCTATGTTTCAAGGTGATAAATTCACAGTGGAAACTCTTTTACAAAACCTGCTTGGCAATGCGAACAAATATACTCCGGAAGGAGGAAGTATAGAAATTACTATCTCGCAGACGGATGATTTTATGAAACTTAAAGTAGAAGACTCGGGCCTCGGCATTCCTGAAGAAAAATACCAGCGAATTTTCGACCGATTCTATCGCCTGGATGGTGACCAGCATCATTCCGGAATAGAAGGCTGTGGACTTGGATTATCTATTGTTCAGCACATTGTTCAGCTACATCATGGAAAAATAAAATTATCACATTCTAAATTTAACACTGGTTTTGCCATTACCATTAACTTTCCTACTGCCGATTTTATCAGTGATCAGAAATAAATCATGATTATAAAAAAAATAATTAGCATTGCTTTATTACAGGGCTCTCTCGCAGGGCTACTTTATGCTGAAACAAAAAAATTTACGATAGAGATCAAAAACCATCTATTTTACCCTGCTGAAATCATTGTGCCAGCTGATGAAAAAGTTAAGCTTATTATTATCAACCATGACCAAACTCCTGAAGAATTTGAGAGTTTCGAATTAAACCGTGAAAAAATCATTTTAGGAAATAGAAAAGGTATCGTTTTTATCGGGCCACTTGAAGTTGGCGAATACCTCTTCTTCGGAGAGTTCCACCCAGAAACCGCACTTGGAAAAATTATTGTCAGACAGGAAAAACCATGATCTTAAGCTCTGTCATTATCATTCTGGGTGAGCTACTTGAATTTACAATGCTAACCAGTATATTTTTAGCACTAAGCTTCCATTTAAAGTTATCGCGCTACTGGATAATCTACGCGGTTATATTAGGTATAACAGGCGCCTTTTTATATGCAATCTTTTTTGATGTAATAAGCCTGTGGTTGGATGGCTTTGGACAGGAAGTATTAAATGCAATGATACAGTTCTGCATATACATCTGCATCTTAGTCTTTTGCTGCATAATTTTTATTGCCAACAAAAAACCTTGCGCCAAAAAATATTTACAATGGCCAATGATATTATACGTTAGCCTGGCATTAACAAGAGAAGGTTCTGAAATATTTTTATATCTATCGGGTGTACTTTCTTCAGAACAAGCCATCATGCCAGTATTAACCGGCAGTGCACTGGGTGCGGGAATAGGTTTAAGTTTCGGAATTCTGATTTATTATTTGTTCATCAATTTGTCTTACAAAAAGTCACTCTATAGTGGCTACACATTATTTTTATTTATCGCAGCCGGTATGTTATCGCAGGCAGTGCGACTTCTTATTCAAATCGACTGGTTGCCTGCACAAAAAATCATATGGAACACATCAAGCTGGTTAGACGAATCATCTGTTATTGGTCGTCTGTCATATACGCTCATCGGATACGAAGCTACACCGACATTGATAGAAGTTCAATTTCATATCGCAGCCGTCAGCGGTATCTTAATTGCAACCGCACTTAGTCATCACTATTCCCGTAATTTCTCTTCTGGAAATTAAATGAAGAATAATTTGAAAACAGCCCCCATTATCTTCAGCACTCTCATCTGCACCACCGGCTCTTGTCGGACGCAAGATATACAGACCTAGAATATGGGATACATGATTTTATACCCATAACGTTTGAGGTTTAGGTTTGGGCGTAACGGCCAACTATAGGGTTTACTGTGCGTAGGCAATTCGCTTTACGTTCATCAGATGACGATAATTCACATTGTCCGATGTTGAGCCACCTCCTTGGGTACCACAACCGAGAGTCCAGGATAGTTCTAGACCATTAGTTGTACCTATACACCCTTGGGTTCCCGATGTGTTCACCAAGATTCGATTTACATCCACAGCCTGGCTATATTGCTCGATAAGTGCATTGTCTTTACAGTGAATAATAGCAGTGTGTCCTGCTCCTTCTCTTTTCAATATATTTTTAGCGAGAGTTAATGCCTGTTGAGTATTATCTATTACACTTAACGACAGTATAGGAGCCAGCTTTTCTTTTAATAAAGGGGAATTCAGATTATCTTTTTCAACTCTTGCTAAAATAAGTTTGATATTGTTATCGCGCTGTATATTTAAGTGCTTACAAATATCTTCTGCTGAACGACCTACCCAAAAAGAGTCCAGGCGACCACGAGAAAATAACTCTTCATGCAAAAGCTGTAATTCGACATCATTTAAAATGATGGCTCCATGGTTTTTTGCACATGTTACAAATTCATCCAAAATGGTGGCATCCACCAGCAAATTATTTTCCGAACCACAAACAATGCCATTGTCAAATGACTTACTGTTAATGATCTGTTGAGTCGCTTGCAAGATATCGCAACCCTCACAAACCCAGACAGGTGCATTTCCTCTGCCAACACCTATGGCTGGTGTGCCTGAGGAATAGGCTGATTTCACCATGGACGGTCCACCTGTTGCCAGGATAAAATTCACATCTTTATGACTCATAAAGGCATTGGTTACTATGCGATTAGCCGGTAATGAAGATGCTTGAATCAGATTTATTGGTGCACCGTGTTTTTTTAAAAGCGCTTGGATTATTTGCACAGTTTTAAGTCCTACGTCACGTCCCTTACGGTGTGAACTAATGATGATAGCATTGCGGGATTTCAAGCAGCTTAAAAATTTAAAGACAATAGTTTCCACCGGGTTAGTTATGGGAATCATGCCAAACACCACTCCCATAGATGAATTAATACTGCGCACCCCATTTTTTATTTTACCAATGGAACCAACCCCCTCTTTCCCTATGAGGGTTTTAGCCACTTCAATGGAGCCCAAACCAATTTTTAATATTTTATGTTGTTGAATCCCCATATTAGACTCTAATACCGTTTGTGTAGCCAAAGTATTGGCATTTTTATTGATTTCGATGGCGACATCATTAATTAATTGATCAATCCATTGCTCAGAAAAAACGCCTATTTCATGATGTGCTAACACGGCATTGGAGACGGTAAAATTCACTTCTGGAATAGAGCTGTTCATTAAAGCAGCAGAGGCCATATGTTCATCTAATAGCCGTGTTTGCTTGCAAAGGGAATTCAATGCGATTTTATAGAATAGAGAAATTGCTCTTTCGTTATTTTGCATTTGATGAAATGATTTTTTTGAAAGAAAAAAAGTACGTACATTACCGGAGGTAATGGCACTAAAATTTCTATTTTGATTTTCTATCAAATCTTTAATTCCAACTATATCTTGTGCGCCAAAATCAACATTCAAAGTAGCTTGACGCTCTAACTTATGATCTCGCACAAACCCATGGACACTGCCTTTCAAAATAAGGTGACATCCATCTACCGGATCCGATTGTCTGAATAGAAGCTCTCCTGCATGGAAATTTTTTTCTTTAAAAAAATTTTTAAATGGAGTGTCGACTAAGTTAGATAGAGTGCTGATTAACATTGATTATCTCCGTTATGTTGATTCAAACTTGGCACATACCTATAGAGATTTGAAGAGAGCCTGCAATTACGCTTACATCTCATTTCTCTGGGTATACAGCCACTCTCTCGTTTTCATTCTTCAATAACTCGATAATCAATTTTTATTATATGACTAGTATTTTTCAACACTATAGATGCCTCTTAACAGCGGCAGGTGGGTGCTTTATTCAAGCATTTCAAAACAGACTCACAGGGTTAGTATTCAGGATTGTATCGCATGATATACATGTGGTTTTTCTGTTGGTGCTACATCAGATAAATATAGCCTGTATTTCGTACGAACCTTATACAGTAGATGAAAGCATCAATCAACAAATTATTAATGAGGATTTTTCTTAATGATAATGATAGAGGTGAAGGTTTATGTAAAAAACTTTGTCAGTAAGCAGGTTAGGAATGGGGAAGTTATTACGTGCCATTCCTTAACGATAAACGGTACTGCGATGTGTAACTCTGGCAACCAAGACCACCAAGTACTCATCTTCTATCTGGCAGACCATATTGACTTATAGCCCGCGGTTCAATGCTGAAATCACGGCTTTTAATGAAGCTTTGACTGTGTCGTAATCCAGCGCTGCGCCACTGACCAAAGTTCCTTCCACATCCAGTTGTATATAGGTAATGGCTTTGGCCTTGCTGCCCTCATCGGCGGCGTGTTCGTTGTAGTTCATGACGTTGATTTGCTGACTACTGTGATGATTCCAGGCATTGATGAAAGCAGCGATTACGCCTTCGCCTTTGCCTTCAATTTTTTGTGCAACACCTTCTATATCAATACGCAGTTCAACTACATCCCGCGATCCTTCGTTATTCAAGGAATAACCATTCAACATCACCGGCGTTTGATCTTGCACAAAGTGATTCATAAAGATTTGGTAGATGGTTTCACTATCTATCACGCCGCCTCGGGTTTCGCTGACTTGCTGTACTAATTCGGCCATTTCGGTTTGCATCCAGCGTGGCAGGCTAAGACCGTAATCACGCTCCAAGACAAAGGCAACACCGCCTTTTCCAGATTGACTGTTGACTCTGATGATGGCCTGGTAGTCACGCCCGATGTCTTTGGGGTCAATGGGTAAATAGGCGACTTGCCAGGGTTCATAAACTTCTAGGTCTGGTGGAGTTTTATATCCAATTCACACAAAGGCGCGTATCAATAGTCCGATCAGACTATTGTGAGGGAGTGTTATAACCTATACGATTATTCTCCATCATAATGCAAATAACTTATTAGGAGATTTATAATATGAATAAAAGCAAAAAACTTACAGAACTCTTCATTGAAGACTTGGGCCAAGTGAATGGCGGGTATAATTCACATCGCCCAGATTTACTCACTACATTAGCCGTTGGTGAGGAAAGTCATGTTCCCGAATTTGGATCTTTCCCTCCTCCTCCTCGTTACACTACATTAGCCATTGGTGAAGAAGGCGGTGAAGTGTGGTTCTTTGCTAATATTTAATTCCTAACGCTAACACAGGAGATTGCACCGTATGGCTTCGTTATCTTCACCCATTGTTATAGTCGGGTCGCTTGCAGATGAACATGTTCTTGCTGTTCAGGCGGGGCTTATTGAGTTAGGACACAAGCCTTTGATCTTTGATGCGCTTGGCTTTCCAGGAAATTTACCGATCTCTATGAGTCAAGATGGCGATGCCATTACTATCCGAGGGCAAAATGTGGGCCATCCAGCGGCCGTATATGTTCGTAGCCTCTACCAAGATCCTGTAGCTTATGGTGTAGATGTTGAAGATGAAATGAAAGACGACTGGCGCCGTACGCTAATGGCCTTTCGGGAAAGCTCGACGTTGTTGACGTCGATCCTCTATCGCTGGGAGCATTTAGGTGTACCGATGTTTAATCCACCCAGTGCGCAGATAAACATCACCAAACCTTACCAACTAGCATTACTTGCTGAGGCGGGTCTGCCCGTTCCCGACACGCTGTGGAGTAATAATCCTGCTGCGGTAAAGACGTTCTGTGAACATGAAGAACGCATCTATAAACCAGTGACAGGCGGTGCAGCAACTCTGAAAGTCAGCCGCGAAGACTTAACTAATGAACGATTGAGAAAACTAGCAAGTGCGCCCGTCACCTTCCAGGAATGGCTTCCCGGCGATGATATTCGTGTTTACATTATCGATGGACGGGTGGTGTGCTCTTTGCGCATCGTTAGTGACGCCATTGACTTTCGTCAAAATGAACAGCACATCGAAGTCATTAAGCTACCCACAGAAATTGAGCGGCAATGTTTGACCGCGATGGAGGTTATTGGGCTACGCTTCACAGGGTTGGATTTAAAAGCAGATATACAGGGACAATACAAAATCCTTGAACTTAATCCTTCCGCGATGTTTCTTGGCTTTGAGCAATGGGCAGAAGTCGATATCTGCCGTCCGCTTTGCGAAGCAATTATTAAACACGCTATAAGAAAAAAATGGTAACCGTTTAGAGGCCTTCCTGAGTCTCGCCATTTCTGCGTTTACCCTCAAGGGGCACCCAGAAAAAATAATCATTTACTCTTTTTTACGCTAATATTCTTGCCTTAAACGGATGCATTTCAAGGACAATCTGTTTAGTTACTGTTTATTTCGACTATTCATTGAGTAGTTACAGAAGAATAATAATTTCCAGTCAAATTAGTCGTCGTCGTCATCGACGACAGTCACTTTTATTTATAAATAAAGATACTTGTCAATAGTCTGACCGGACTATTGTTGTGAAGTGTCGTAGCGTGTATGTTTAATCTCAATACCTAAACAGCATATATAACAAAAAAATAAATTAAATGTCTTTATTCCGAACTGAAGTCATCGACAACAAGCGCGATGAAAATTTTTTTGGTGATGTGGTTTTGATTCGCCCGGTCTCTTTCTCTGTGTACACCACGATTCTTATCATCTTTGTGATATCACTAAGTTTGTTTTTATATTTTGGTCAGTACGCCAGTAAAGAAACTGTGCAAGGTGTAGTCAATCCTCAATCGGGCTTGGTGAAAGTATATGCACCACAAAGAGGTATTGTTCTTTCTCGTGCGATTAATGAAGGTGATGAAGTCATTGAAGGTGATGTGATTTATTTTGTTTCAACAGAACGCCATCTGAATGGTGGTGAAAAAGTGCAAGCTTTAGTGGCAGAGGAAACAGGTAAATCTATTACCATTATTGAATCACAAATAAAAGAGCAAAAAAACTTATCGAAGTTGCGTAAAACCGATATGCATAATCAACTGAGCTATACCCAGAAAGAGATAGCCTCAATTAAAAAAGAAATTATTTTGCATGAAGAACGCGTGGTACTTTATGGACTTGATGTTGAACGTCTTGATAAAATAGCTAAAGAACAGTTTGTTCCAAAAACAGAATATACCAAAAGCTATCAAATACATTTGGATAGTCAAGTGAACCTGGAACAATTGCGACGAAACCTGACCAGTAATATTAATCGGAAGTGGCAGTTAACGACAGAGTTAAGAAAATTACCAATTGAATTAAATCAACAAATACTGTCGTATGAAAAGTCACTCTCTGAGCTGCGACAGCGTCTCGCGGAAGTCCGCAGCAACCAAAGCTATTCCATCATCGCACCGGCCTCGGGTCGGGTCACCTCGTTGATCTATAAGATGGGTGATACGATTAAACCAGAATTTCCTTTATTAACCATATTGCCCAACGATGTTGCTCTCAAAGCAGATCTTTATGTGCCAACACGTGCCGCGGGTTTTCTTGAAGCAGGGCAAGAGGTAAAAATTCGTTTCGATGCATTCCCGTACCAAAAATTCGGACTACATAGTGGTGTGGTTGAGCAGGTCTCAAAAAACATCATCATTCCCGGTGAAGTGGTGTTGCCGGTGGAGGTTAAAGAACCGGTTTATAAAATTTCCGTTAAGCTGGATAAACAGACAGTCACGGCTTTTGGTCGTGAGCATTATTTACAAGTGGGAATGTTGTTGCAGGGCGATATTGTGCGGCATCGTAGCCGTATTATCGACTGGGTATTGGAGCCCTTGTATAGTTTGAGAGGACGAGGTTGATGAAAAATCCAGTTGAGTTATTACAGTTTTCATACGCATCGAAACGCTTGCCTATTATTCTGCAAACTGAGTTGGCTGAATGCGGAGCGGCTTGTCTGGCAATGGTCACGTCCTATTATGGACATAAGATGGGCATTGAAGCGATCCGATATTATTTGCCTAGCTCGCTGAAGGGGCTGTCGCTGAAAAATATGATTCAAGCTGCGGGGAAAGTTCATCTTACACCGCGAGCATTGCGCCTGGAACTGGATCAACTTTGCAACTTGAAGTGCCCCGCGATATTGCATTGGAATCTGGATCACTTTGTCGTACTTGAGTCGGTACGTGGCAAAAATGTGATCATTCATGATCCGGGGCGAGGTCGAAGGGTTCTTTCGTTAAAAGAAGTGTCGGAGTCTTTCACTGGTGTTGCACTGGAATTAACACCTACTCATGAGTTTGAAAAAAAATCCGATATTCGTAGAGTCAAAATTTCCGAGTTATTAAAATCGGTGACGGGTTTGAAGCGAGCATTGTTTCAGATTTTATTATTGTCGTTAGTTTTACAAGTTTTTGTTCTGGTTTCACCTTTTTTTATGCAAATTACGGTGGATCATGTAATAGCATCGTCTGATGAAGATTTGTTGCTGGCTTTGGCGTTAGGTTTTGGGATGTTGGCGCTGATACAGATGGCGGCCACGGCATTGCGTTCCTGGGTCATTCTTTATCTAAATTCAACTTTAGACGTACAGCTTTTAGCAAATACTCTGCGTCATTTACTTCGTTTACCTTTGGATTATTTTCAAAAACGTCACTTGGGTGACATCATTTCACGTTTTGGTTCACTTCGTAGTGTGATCAGTCTGTTTACACAAGGATTGATTGCCAGCATCGTGGATGGCATTATGGCTGTGGCAACGTTAGTCATGATGTTTATTTATAGTCCCAAGCTGGCCTTTGTCGTGTTGGTTGCGGTGTTGATTTACATCCTAGTTCGTATCGTCACTTTTCGTCTCAATGAACAGTACAAACAAGAATCAATTGTGCTGTCGGCCAAAGAAAATACCAACTTCATGGAAACAATTCGTGCTGTGCAAACGATTAAGTTATTTTCAAAAGAAAGTCAGCGTGAATCAATGTGGCTAAATCAATACGCTGCCGCGTTGAATGCAGGTATAAAACTGGGCAAATTAGGCATCATCATTACGGCAATTAATCAAGCTGTTTTTCCTGTTGCCGCTATTTTGATTGTTTGGCTGGGTGCTCAAGAAATTATGGCCAGTGTATTTTCAGTTGGTATGTTGTACGCATTTTTTTCCTATCAAGGTCAATTTACAGGAAAAATTTCGACACTGATCGATACCCTCATAGAATTTAAACTAGCCGGTGTCGATTTAGAACGAGTCTCTGACATTGTGCATGCAGAACCCGAGCACAACATTGCTGATCTATTAGGTTCAAGAGTTGAGCTGCAAGGTGATATTGAAATTGTTGATCTCAGTTATCGTTATTCTGAAAATGAGCCCTATGTGTTCGAAAACTTGAACTTTAAAATCACTGCGGGAGAGACGGTTGTCATTGTTGGAGTCTCAGGTTGTGGTAAGTCAACACTGCTTAAAGTGATGTTAGGGTTACTTAATCCCGTTACGGGTGACATTTTTTATGACGGAAAAAATATTTCACAAATAGATAAAACTGAACTGCGAACACAAACTGCTGCGGTGATGCAAGAGGATTGTTTGGTGGCAGGATCCATATCGGAAAATATCGCCTTTTCAGATCCACAAATGGATCTTCAACGGGTGCAGGCCGTGGCTCAAATGGCCGCCATTCATGATGAAATTACCCAGATGCCGATGGGTTATAACAGTTTAGTCGGGGATATGGGTACAACGTTATCAGGCGGACAAAAGCAGCGATTATTCTTGGCAAGAGCATTGTATGTGAATCCTAAAGTATTATTTCTTGATGAAGCCAGCAGCCATCTTGATTCGCATACGGAAAAACTTATTAATGCGACGATTAAAGCAATGCCCATTACCCGAATTATTATTGCACATAGACAAGAAACAATTGATTTGGCCGATCGAGTGATCGATTTATCTCAACAAAGTGACCCACCAACCCCGACTTCATTTACGCCACAACCTAATGCAACATGGTAATAGTACGAATGAATATCTCAAAAATAAGATTGGGTAACATCGTATTTTTATTATCTCTTTTGCTCAACAACAGCTATGCCGATGAAAGTCTATTGGATATCTATATGTTGTCACTGGAGTCGGACCCTGAAATCAAGCAAGTTCAAATAGAGTATGACATTGCACGGGAAACTAAAAAACAAAGTCTCGCTCAACTTTTTCCAACGATCCATATTTCGGGTGACACTATGGATAACGCGCAAAAGCGCAGCTATGACGTTTCCTTATTTGATGGAAAAGAAGATTATAATAGTCATGGTTATTCCCTTAGACTGAAACAATCTTTATTTCGCTATGAAAACCATATCAGCTTTCAACAGGCGAGAGGTCGTATCAAACAAGCGAATGCAGAACTGATGCTTGCTGGCCAAGCTTTGATTATTCGAGTATCCGAACGTTATTTTAACGTGCTTGCGGCACAAGATAATTTACGATTTTTTGATGCGGAAAAGAAAGCTGTTGAACGACAGCTAGCGCAAGCCAAAAGTCGGTTAAATGCCGGGTTGGTTGCCATCACGGATGTTTATGAGACTCAAGCTCGTCTCGATAATACAATTGCGCAGGAAGTAGCAGCAGATAATCAGTTAGCCAATAACCTGGAATCGCTGAGGGAAGTGACCAATAGGTATCATGAGCAGTTAAGACCTTTAGCTGAGTTTCTGGTATTGCTTCAGCCTGAGCTTGCGGATATAAAGGCATGGGAAGAATTAGCCCTAGCACATAATCTTCAGATTATTTCATTGCGTCATAATAATTTTTTGTTAAAAAAAGAAATAGACAAGCAAAAAGCAGGTCGTTATCCGACGCTTGATTTAGTCGCAACCTATTCAAGGTCGATTTCAGGGGGTGGAAATTTTGGTCGGAGTGATACTGAGAATCGAGCCATTGGCTTACAACTTAATTTACCTATTTATCTTGGTGGGGCAACGGGGTCTCGTATCCGCGAAGCGAGACAACAATATAACAAAAACCTGGAAAAAATAAAGGCGACCATTCGATCTGTAAAAAGTCAGACTCGAAAACATTATCTTGGCGTAATCGCAAGCATCGCTCAAGTGCAATCACTCAAACAATCTATTGTTTCTAACAAACAGGCCCTTAAAGGAATAGAAGCCGGTTATGAACTAGGGATGCGAACCACTTTTGATGTTTTACAAGCCAATAGAGAGTTGTATCGTACGCAACGAGATTACCAGCGTGCACGCTATGATTATGTCTTGAATGGCCTGAGGCTCAAACAATCGGTGGGTGATTTATCATTATTAGATTTGAAAAAAGCCAACTCGTGGTTACAATAAAAGAAGGTTATGAGTATGAATAGAGCCGGGAATGGTTATTTTTTATCACCCTCTAATCAGGAATCTGTACACGTATGGTGCAGCCGTTGTTAACGCTGGACTCAATTTGAGCCTGCCCTCCTAATGCATGTGCTCGTTCTCGAATGCTAATAATACCGATACCATATTTTACGTTGATTGAGTCAAAACCAATGCCATCATCCGATATCTCTAAGCATAACTCGTTAGCGTTGTCAGGGCATGGGTTCGATAAAATAATAGAAATATATCCTGCATCAGCATATTTAATGGCGTTGCTCAGGCCTTCTTGAATTATTCTATAAACTGCTATACATTTTTCATCATTGATGTTCTCGAAAGTTCCCAAAAAATTGAATTGGATGGCGCTATAGGGTTGGGCATTTTTGTAATTATTAATTAAGTCTTCAAGTGCACCTATCAGTCCTAGCGAATCTATTATTTCCGGTCGTAATCTATGTATAATAGCGCGCCCACTTTCATAGGTTCTCGATATAAGCTCTTCCAGCGTCGACGTAGAGACGAGAATAGACTCGCTATCGATATTTCTATTTTTTTTCGCCAGGTTTTTGATATGAGAGGTGTGCAATTTCATTGTTATTAAATTGGCATTGAGTTCGTCGTGCAGCTCTCTTGATATCAATGCTCTTTCGTTTTCGAGTCGCTGATGCGTTGTTTTTATTAGACGCCGGTTTTCTTCGTTTAGTTTAGAATACTTTTTTGTTCTTAATTGGACTTCAGCTTCCAATTCCGCTGTATTTTTTTTAATTTTTTTGTCTCTATCACGTATTGAGATGAGCAGTTCGTTATAAGCATGACCTATAGTAGTAATTTCCTTGATAGTAGAATTATCACTATAGCTGGATACTGTGGTCAGGCTCGAACGAGCACTTGACATTATGTTAGCAAGTTCGATCAATGGTTTTAGAAAAACCGGTACCAAAAATCTAATTGCGACAACGATGAATATCATATATAGCGCGGACCCTATGCCTAATAACTTGATAAGCTGTGATTGTGAATCTACCATGCGTTGTTTTGATAATGTAACATTGACATAGCCCACGAGTGTATTGTTATCTAAATCAGAGCCACTGAACACATCATCTGTATCACTGGCCGTTTTATAATAAACCCTTGTCGATATATAAATATAATTATGATCAGATATGATATGAATGTAATCATCGCTATGTTTTTCTGTAAACTCGGTTACATATGAATTTGTTATAAGATGGTTGCTGAATTGTTTTTTATTTTTTCTGCTGAATATTAAATTATTTTCAGCATCTCTAACGTTTATATATGCGACATCCGGCAATAAATAAGCCGCGTCTAATGTAGCAGCGGCAAGCCAGGTACTTTTGGTCATTATCGCAATATCAATATTGTCTCGCACTTGAACGATGATGCCAACTGCCATATCGGTTAACGATTGTTTGATCACATTATTAGTGCTGGCATTCGAGATAAGAGTCAGGCTAATGGCTAACAAAAAAAATGCGATACAAAATAGACTGATAATATATTGATGTAGAGGCTTTTCCGCATAGATTATTTTTTTTAATGCATGAACAATAGCCATTTGAATCATTCCGTAATATGCATTGGGTAGGTGGTTTTATAGTCATCTAGCACCGTACTAACCGGGATTCCAAGATGTGTTGCCGTGCGCGTGTTAAGCGCGTAGTTAAGATCGAGCAGAGGAGTTAACCGGTTATTTCTGTTTTTTTCTATACTGGCCAAACGTGTGCCGGTTAATATAAGATCAGGGTAAGCGGCGAAAAGAATGCCCGCTTCTACATCGGACAGTCGATTAGAAAATACTGGAATTTTCTTTTTCCAGGACGCACGTACAATTAACTTTAATATATTTTTCGAAGTATGATTCAACAGCCAAATACTATCTGCAGATGTTAGCGTTGCAATTAGTTTTTCATAGTGCTGCGCTGTTTCTTTGATGGATGATGAGGGGTAGGTTATTAGCGTTAATTGGTGTCTTTTTGCAGATTTTTTGGCTTGTTCTATAAGCCAACTGGATTTATTCTCATTGTAAACAACATGAATCCTTTTTATTTTCACTCTGTTGTTGCTGTTTTTCAAAACTTTTTTAAGCTGTTTAAACTGCATATTAGGAGAGGCCGTGTAAATAATACCCGGCGTTGTTATTGCGGCTTTATTGTAACTGCCGATATAGACTGCAAAAAAATCATTTGACGTTGCTGCCATTCTATTGAATGCTTTGCTCCCAAAAGCAATGACATTGGCAAGTTTATTGTGTTCTAGCAGTTTGGGTACTTTTGCATCTGTTGCAGATAATGAAATAGTTTTTATCCCGTATTGCTCATTTTTCTTTTTTATTCCTTTTATTATATTATTGATTTTTTTTTCAGTTTTGTTATTTCGAAATGAGGAATGCAGAACAAGAGAGATATCTTTTTTAATATATGCGATTATTTTTTTCTTTATGTCCTCATTATTTTGCAAAGGTATTTCCATAGATCGAGCGACTTGCTCATTAATAGCGATGTTAAAATCCCGAGGGTATCGAGATCTGGGTACGGTTTCATTATATTCACAATATTCATTTAGCCAGCTCTCAACTTCTGATCCAATAATTTGAGGGGTATAATGAATTGTTGATAATGCGCCAGCTTTAACCATTCCTGGGTTATAGCCAATGATTACTTTTCCTCTCCTGTAACTTTGAAGTAGTATCGATTTGAGTGTTTCTGTGTCGTATATATCCTTATCGGGTAAAGCAAGAATAACGTCAGCCTCGTCTATGTTGCTTAAGGCGCGAGTGATCTCTTTTTTATTATTGATGTACTCATACTGAATACTGGTTATTCCTTTTGGTAAAGTTGAACCCATGCTATTTTCATAATTAGTTCCTCCCCTGGTTTGCAATACTAATAATTTAACACCTTGTGGGAAAAAAAAATGGGCCAGTCTTATTAGTTTTTTTGGTTCTGGGTCAATATAAATAGCAGATACTGGCTGATTAGTAATATCATCAATTTGGTTAAAATAATCATATGAATTAAATACGCTTAGCGTAGGTGCGTGTGGTTGGTATTTGATTACGCTTTGTAGAGCGGTTTGTCCAACGGCCACATAAACGACATCATCATTAATAACCGTTTGTTTATTGTTAAGCATGGAGGAATGGATAAATTGTAGATTGTTGCTCGGTATCCTTGCACTTACATCGCGTTTAAATTCAAGAAATACTTTGCTGCTTTCGCTGTAAACCACCATTACTTTTTTGGGTGCGCACGTCGACGATGCCCCTGGATTACTCCATAGCATAATAATCGTTATAACTAACGCCATAACGTAATGTGCTGAGTCGGAACTATTGAGCTTGCTCTGCATATTATTTGTTATACCCGTAGCGATTGGGATTTACCTGAACTTTTAGCACTCTTACTCTGAAAATAACAATTTACCAAAAATCATTATCAAGCGCCAAGATCCTGATAGAATAAATTTTTCTAGGTTTAACCAAAGAACTAAAACTTAATTAGAATGTTGTTGAGAGCCTGTATCTAAAATACTATGATAGTTTCGCTAGACGCTTTTACTTTAATGCCTTTTCTTCTGCTATTGACGGCGATGGTCTTACTCTATGTACGCGTTATGCGTCATTTCTGGCCTGTTATATTCATCTTATCTTTTGCCTCCGCATGGTATTGTAATATTGTTGAGTGGCAGGCATCATTGCCTCTGATTGTATTAATGCTGTGTTGTAAGGCTATTGAAGCCCCCCAGTTTGATACATTACCTCAATTTGTGCGTCCTTTATTATGGATAACTTTTATTGTTATCTCAGTTCTACTTGCAACACATCAATTTTCGAGCTTTTCTAATCCGTTACTCCTCTCTAGCATTTCGATCAGCTCTGATGCTGTTCCGTACTCGTTATACCTCAATTACGATAAAGCGGCACTGGGTCTCATTATTCTGGCGACTGTTTTATCGCAGTCACATCAAACTCTTATGCTACCAAAGCAGGAATGGGGCGTAGTAACCCGCGGTGTAATTACTCTTATTATTCTTGTTTCCTTGCTGGCGGTGTTGATGAAGTATGTTTCATTTGACCCGAAATGGAGTTCGATATTTTTAATATGGGCCTCGATTAATCTTTTGATCACTTGTGTCGCAGAAGAAGTATTTTTCCGCGGTGTCTTGCAGCGCCATCTTTCTCAAAGACTGTCATCGGTAAGGCATGGAAAGTGGATAGCATTATATACGATTAGCCTATTGTTTGGCGTGGCTCATATCGCAGGAGGCTGGGAATATGTAGTCTTAGCGACCATTGCGGGGATAGGATATGGCTGGGTGTATATGAAAACCCAAAGAATAGAATACTCTATACTCGCGCATTTTATGCTCAATGTTACCCATTTTACTTTGTTGACGTATCCCGCTCTTAAGGGGTCGTAAAAAAATCGTCCTATTCCCGTATAGTTTATTTAACGATACCTCTGGTTTGCGCATCTTTGGCTATTTGAGTCGTCCGTTTTAGTCCTGTCTTTTGTCTTA
>UOFO01000110.1_pt1 | contig 23822 bp, 18 predicted proteins | sample 1988801 | NCBI WGS metagenome assembly UOFO01 (sample SAMEA4712195, study PRJEB27164) | hydrothermal vent metagenome | biome: marine basaltic hydrothermal vent biome; feature: marine hydrothermal vent; material: mineral | place: Pacific Ocean | collected 2011-06-14/2011-07-23 | depth 1719 m
CTTGCAGTTTGCTTTTGGAGACGCCGGATAGTTGTGCCACATAATCTGCGTCATATTTTTTTACAAACCTCGCAAATTCGGCAAAATCAACGGCTTTGGAGCCGCCGGCCTGGTGTTTGTTTTTTGCTTTTTGCTGTAACGGATGCTCGGGACGCAGTCCATAACCAATGTCCGTATTACCAACACGAAAATTGACATGCTTTTCGACAAAACTTTTATTCACTTTGTCGTTTTGAATAATATAATTGGCAATATAATTAAGAATCGCCAGATCTGTCTGCGGGGTAAAGATAATAGGCAAATCGGCTAATTCAAATGACCGGTTTTCAAAGGTAGATAAAACAGAAACTTTGACATGTGGCTCACTCAACCGGCGATCGGTTAAACGTGTCCATAGAATTGGATGCATCTCCGCCATATTTGAACCCCAAAGCACAAAGGCATCGGCATTTTCAAAATCATCATAACAACCCATCGGTTCATCAATACCAAATGTCCGCATAAATCCGCCAACCGCAGAAGCCATGCAGTGACGTGCATTTGGGTCAATATTGTTTGATAAAAATCCTGCTTTCATTAATTTGACAGCAGCATAGCCTTCCCATATCGTCCACTGCCCGGAGCCAAACATGGCAATTCCACGTGGGCCTTTGGCTTTTAGGCTTGCTTTGAATTTTTCCTCCATAATGTCAAAGGCTTCGTCCCAGGATACTTCAACGAAATTACCATTTTTGGCATATTTCCCATTAGTCTTACGTAATAAGGGTTTGCTTAAACGGTCTTTCCCGTACATAATTTTTGATAGAAAATAACCTTTAACACAGTTAAGTCCTCGATTAACCGGTGACTTAATATCACCATGTGTTGCCACGACTCGGCCATCTTTTATTGCTACATTGACGCTACAGCCAACGCCACAAAAACGACATGGTGCCTTTGCCCATTTCAGGCGGGTTTCCGCCGCATGGGTAACCAGATTGGTGGCACTCGCGGGTAAGGAGATTCCAGCGGCAGCGGCGGCGGCTGAAACAGCATTTAACTTAATAAAATCTCGACGCGATAATTTCATATCTATTCCTTAACAATCCAATTGGTGATACACCATGGAGGTCACTAAAACGCCCGCCAATGTGTTTATGTGATCGATAATGGCTAAAATTTCCTTTTCTGTTTTGGTTTCCAGAAGTACAACCAGCTTGCCAGAAACATCATGAGCTGCGACTTCTGCATTTTCGATTTCTGCCGTTGCTTTCATCACTGTCTTGAGGTTTTGCGGCAGGCAATGCACCACTAAACTAGAGATGTGAATAGTTTCAGTACTATGAAACATTCATGTTTCCTTCGGTTATGGGAGTATTTTTGGTCAGCATGTTTATCTCTATCGCACAATTCGGGCAAGGCGAAACACAGGCACCGCAACCCAAGCACAGGTCACTGTTTATCACTGGCTCCGGCACTTTGCCGAGTTGCGGCGTGAAATTTATGGCACCATATTCACAACTATCCTGACAGCTGCGACAAGATACTTGTTGGTAAGACAAACATGAGCTGCCGACTACGGCTCTAAAATTCCAGGCAGTTTTTTTGTTTGCGATAAGAAATAGATTTTGAGGACAAACTTTGGCGCACAATTCGCAAAAAGTGCACCCTCCAAATTTGAATTCTACACGAGGATAACCACCATCCCCGTTGATGATGATATTCTCAGGACAGGTTTGAACACAATCGCCGCACTGGGTGCAGTTATCATAAAAAAGTGAAGTGGATTTTAGCCAAGGAAGACGAACATCTTCAGCTTGAGAAGAAAGTTTTCCGTGGAATAAGTTTCTACGTCGAATGTCCATAAGTGGAATGCTTGAAAATAATCTCCGATAAAAAGACTTTAGGATAATATCAATACGCAACATATGATGAGGTCAAAGCTATTTATTAACACAGGCCTTTTAGTTTTGTCAATACAGAAGTTGGAGTTCTGATAGGTTAGCTTTTCTCAGCAGTAAAAGCTTCGGGAACCCATCTGTTGATCATCTCTATTGCCTGGGTTGTTTTTTCTTGAGTTCGTCATCACTCGTTTTTTCACTATGAGTTACTAATTCCGATAGCGCTTTTGTAAATTGATAAGTACTTTACCCGTTAATATTTTTCCCTTGTTTCCTGGGACGAAGTTTGTCGAACCAGCAGGCAAGGGCGGGCAGTAAGAAAATAGCCCCTAGCATGTTGACTAAAAACATAAAGGTTAACAATATGCCCATGTCGGCCTGGAACTGCAAAGGCGAAAAAATCCAGGTGGCCACGCCCAGAGCGAGTGTGATAGCGGTAAAAAATACACCACTGCCTGTTTGACACAAGACTATCCAGTAGGCTTCGTAGAGTGACTTTTCTGTTTTTAGAACGTCTTGTAAACGACTGTAGATATAGATGCCGTAATCGACACCGACACCCACCCCTAATGCCACTACGGGCAGCGTGGCGACTTTGAGGCCAATATCCAGCATCGCCATGAGTGCGTAGGCCAGCAGAGAAACGAGTCCGAGAGGCAGCATGATGCACAAGGTTGTGGCGATGGAGCGAAAAGTTAGAATGCACAGAGCGCCAATGATAGAGAACAAGTAGAGTAAAATGGGGAATTGTGCGTTGTCGATTTCTTCGTTCGTTGCCGCCATGACCCCCACGTTGCCTGTGGCGAGCATGAATTTCAGATTATCCCGATTATATTTATCGCGATAGTCTTTGATTGCAGAGATAATCTTTGTGATGGTGGTGGCTTTGTGATCGGTACTGAAAATCATCACGGGCATGACGCTGCAATCGCCATTGAGCAAACCGCTGCTGGTCGGGATATAGGCGGCAGACTGAGCCAGAGAAGATTCATTACGGGGAAGCACGCGCCATTTTAAACTGCCTTCGTTCCAGCCAGAATTGACGACGCGGACAATTCCGGGCATGGCAATGACCGACTGCACGCCTTCGACGTTACGCATTGTCCATTGGAAATGGTCGATGGCATTCATTATTTCGTAATTGACGCAGCCTTCTGCCGTGGTTTCAACAATGACGGTGAGTATATCGACACCAATGGAGAATTTGTTGCTGATTACTTCACTGTCAATATTATAATGTGATTCTGCACGTAACTCCGGCACGCCGCGATGCAAGTCGCCAATTTTAATATCTGCGGCTTTCCAGGTACCGGCGGCCAGCAGCATTAATGATACAAAAATAATAGCGGATGCGGGCTTGATCGTAGCCGCTTTAGCAACCACCCGCCAAACTCCTTTCATTTTTTCTGCCCGTAGTTTCAGTTTTTCGCGGTGGCCTTTGCCGGGTTTAATATAGGAGAGTAATACCGGCAGTAACAGCAGGTTGATTAAGATAATCACGGCGACACCTATACTGGCCGTAATCGCCATCTCCTGGATGACGCGAATTTCGATGAAATAGATGGTGATAAAACCAATCGTATCACTGGCCAATGCGATGGAGCCGGGAACCAGCAGACGTTTAAAGCAGGTGCGAGCGGCGGTGTTGGCATTCGCGCCATGGAAGACTTCATGGTTATGATTGCTCACCATTTGTACTCCATGACTGACCGCGATGGCGAACACTAAAAATGGAATGAGCATCGACATGGGGTCAATGCCATAACCTAAAGCTGTAAGTAAGCCCAATTGCCAGATTACGGCGGCGAATGCACAGGCTAACAAAGCAACCGTCAAACGTACCGAACGGGTATTGGCAAAAATCAACAAAGCGGTAATCGCAAAAGTTAATGCGAAAAATAGAATAACTCGTGTTGCACCGCTGGCGATTTCACCCACGGCTTTGGCAAAGCCAATAATATGGATGTCGACTTCAAGGATGAATTCGGACTGGGGGTCTTCGTTTTTGTATTGACCGCGAATACGCTCTTCCAATAGGTCGGCAACCTGGATGTAGTTCAGAGGTTCACCTGTTTTCGGGTGAAACTCCTGCAGTTGCACGCTAATCAGAGCACCACTGAAATCATTAGCGACAAGGCGGCCAACGATGCCCGCTTTGATAATATTTTGTCGTACTTTGGCTAGCCCTTCTTCCGTGGGTTCAAAATTGGCGGGAATCACATTACCTCCGGCGATACCATCTTCCACCACTTCGGTGAAACGCACATTGGGCGTGAAGAGTGAGGTGACACGGGTACGATCAACACCAGGGATAAAAAAGACTTCATCGGTAATCGCTGCGAGGCGATCAAAAAAAGGTTTATTGAAAATATCGCCTTCTTTAGTCATCAGCGCGATGAGAATACGGTTGGCACCACCAAACTCTTGTTGGTGCTTGCTGAAAGTCTGCATATACTCATGTTGCATGGGCAGCAGTTTGGTAAAACCGGCATCAACGCGTAACTGGCTGGAAAAATAGAGCATTAAAGCGGTGAAGGCGACAAACAGCAGAATAACCCAGCGGCGATGTTTGAAGAGTATTTTTTCCAGAAAGAGGGTTACGTTGCTCATCAGAGTTGCCACCTTGTAATACCGGATTCGCCAATTAATATTAACGAATTCTCATTACTTTGCAGTAGCGCAGAGATGCCACTGCGATCGGGGCGTTGCAACAGTTTCAGCGTTTTACCATTGCATTGTGCATCCACCAGGAGCACACCGCTGAGTCCGGCGACAACGCAACGATTATCTTTGGTTTTGATTGCGCTGGTGAGCATGGCTGTGGTTTGGCTGGCCAGTTTGTTCCAGTTGTCGCCGTTATCTTGTGAGATAAAAAGATGGCCGCGAAGACCAAAAACGATTAATTGATTGGTCGCTATGGACAAGGTGCCGAAAAATGAACCGGGGTAGGGGGTGACTAAGCTGATCCAGCTGGCACCTTCGTCTGTTGAACGGTAGACCACGCCACTTTCGGCTGCAATAAAAAGTGTGCCTTTTTCAGTTGCGGTGATGTGGTTGAGGTGGAAGTCGTCTTCTTCACTGATCCAGCGTTGCGTCCAGTTTTTACCCCCATCTTGAGTTTCAAGAAACAAGCCATAACCGCCAATTGCAAACCCGTTGTTTTGATCTTTAAACCAGATATCCAGAAGAGGGGTTTCTTTGTCCGGCGCGCGGTAACTCAGCTGCCAGTTTTTACCGCCATCGTTACTTTTTATGATTGTGGCATCGTGGCCCACCGCCCAAATATTTTGATGATTCAACAGAAAAGTGCCGGTCAACATCACTCTCGTAGGTACTTCAGCTTGCAGCCAATTGTGGCCCTGGTCTTCGCTATAAAGGATATGACCTCGTTCACCCACAACGACCATTCTATTTTCGTACTGGGCACCATCTAATAGCAGAGAACTTATGGCTAGATGCGAAGGTTCAGCCGACTCGCTCGCCCAAGTTGAGGAGGTAAAACAAAAAAGGATGAGCAGTAATAAAGTTGCCATCTTGCTAGTTAGGAACGGGTAGGGTGGGTACCTGTTCAGCTTTTGCTGAACAGGTTGTGATGCCATTCTAGCGTCGACCTTCTCGACGCAATGCAGACGGCATATAATCTGAGGTTTTTCGTTTGAAATTGAATTGATACATTTCAGTTTCTTCATTGGCCAATCCCATGACCAGGTATCGACCCGCTTGTAGATCCGTATGAACTTCCAGTGTTGTCCAGAGTATAGGGACTTCGTAGTAGTTTATAACGTGGCCTTCAGAAACGCGCCAGAGCTGATCGCGGTTGTCGTATTGATCGACGACCAGGATTTGCCAGGAGTCTTCGTCCACATAAAAGGTGCGACGTTTATAGATATGGCGCATGCCGTCTTTGAGCGTGGCTTCAACAACCCAAACCCGATGCAATTCGTAGCGCAGATATTCAGGATTAAGATGCAATGGTGTGACGATGTCACGGTATTTAAGAGACTTGCTATGAACGTCGTAGCTGTTATAGGGAACATAAAACTCTTTTTTACCTACCAGCTTCCAGTCATAACGTTCCGGGCTGCCGGTAAACATGTCGTATTGATCGGTGGTACGCATGCTGTCCGAGGCCGTGCCTGGATTGTCGAAGGCAACATTAGGTGCGCGTCGCACACGGCGCTGTCCGGGATTATAGAGCCAGGCTTTGCGTGGTTCTTTGTGTTGGTCAAGGGTCTCATGCACCAAGAGTATGCCGCCGGCGAGGCGGGGTGGTGATAAAACTTTTTGCTTAAACTGCAAGACGACGTTATTGAGCTTCGCTTCCGTCATTTTCTCTTGAGAATACTGTACATTAAACTCATCATAAAAACGAACCAGAGTGTAATCACCGTTGCGGGTTGGCGCGGCCTGAGAAAAATGACGTGAGGCTGTATCTCCTCGATAACGAAGAATGTGGTTCCAGATCACTTCCTGACCACTTTGGGGTATAGGAAAAGGAATGCCATGAATCGCGCCAGTAACACCGTTTCCGTTCGCTGTTAATGTTGCCGTGGTCGCAATTTTTTTAGTGGCATCGTAAATACGTTGTGGTGCCGAGGCGCTGCGTTGCGTTGGATAGATTCTCATTTTAAAACTGTCGTAAGTTGACAGCATGGCCTGATGGCCGGCGGTGAGTTTGTCGGCATGTTCGGACATATTAGCTTTGGTAATGGTGAACTTTTCTTTGTCATCAGCAAAGGGGTTGAAATGGTGATCACCCGCTTTATAATTTGATGGTGGTTGGGTGAGTCCGCCGTCCCAGGCGGGTATAGTGCCGTCCGCATTACCGGCTTGAATCGCCCCGAAAGGAGTGAGCTCGGTGCCGAGGCGAGCAGCTTCTTCGGCGGAGACTTCGGCTCTGCTGCTGGTGGATAGGGTTAAGGTAAAAGCAGCAAAGAACAAGGCCAGTATTTGAGTTTTAAATACAAATTGAAATGCAGTATGTTTTTTCATGATACCGGTTCCTTAAAATGCGTATTTGATATTTGCAGAGACAAAATCACGGTCATTGATCAAGTTGTAACGGCCCGCACCGGAGTAGCGGGTATAGCCGATATCTGCCGAATAAACGTATTGGTAGGTTGCTCCCAATCCTAAAGTGACCGCAGTACGACCTTCGATAAAATTACCGCCTGGCCCTGGAGAAATGCCATTAACATCATGTTGCCATGCAATACGAGGGGCCAGGTTGATGCCGCGAAAAACGTTATCAAATTGCATGCGGGCTAACATACGATATCCCCAGGAGGTGGCATCAGCAAAGCGTTTTCCTTCTTCATATACAGGGTTGCCTGCCGGATCGGGATGAACCGCAGCCAGTGCAGAATTACCGCTAATGAAGGTGCCGGGGCCATTCAGGCGCAGTACATTTTTGTCCGGCATATCAATTACGTGGGTGACACCAACCTCGGCCAAAAACACCGTTGAGTTGGCACCCAAAGCCGGGCCAAACAGTTTGGTTGCTGTAAATTGTGCCTGGGTGACATCTTTAAGAATAAAACCCAGAATGTCGCTTTCGAAAGGAATCAAGCCGAGCTGACCGAAGCCAGCGAGTGCCGCAGCACCTGTGTTGCCGGGGCTAAGGTTATCTTGTGCGCCAAGAGCGGCGAAAAGAATCTCCACATCATCAATTTGTAATGGTGTGTCCTGGCGATAAGAAACTTCACCCTGAAGCGCGATGCCGGTATGTCCCAGCAAGGTATTCATACTCAAACCGTAGAGTTTAACGTCTTCGGGGTAACTGATGAAATATCTAGCGGTTTGTACATAACTCAGACCGTTGGGATCAACGCCCGCTGCCGCCGCCGCGGTGCCGGTTGTGGCACCAATAAGGGGGAGGCGACTGTGGTAATTGATGTAATAAAGACCAAACTCCGTGTCGTTGAGCTGCGGTGAGTACCAGTGCATGGCGATGCCGTATTGGCCGCTGTCTTTGGCCTCTCGGTCGGCACCGCGTAAAACCACGGCGGTGGTTGCGGGTGGTTGAACAACCAAATTTGCGGGTACGGTATCGGGTACCACGCCCCAACCTAACATGACTCGTTCCCCGCCAGCGGCGGCAAAGTCATTGGTGCTGAAATAAGAGCCAACGGGGTCGACCTCGGTTTGTTCCCAGGCCAATTGATAAAACAATTCGACACTGGTGTTTTCCGTGGTGGCCAGAGAGGTGCTGAGTATAGGCAGTGGCACTAACGCCTCGCGCAACTCTGCGCCTGGAACACGAATCTTACTGACATTGATTGGATTGATCGCGTTGATGCTGTTCTGGATAAAGGTACTTTCACCCCAGCTCAAGATTTGGTTTCCTATACGAATTTCAGCCGGTTTATCGCCGATGTCAAATTGTGTCCACAAATAAGCGTCGAGCAGATCGAAGTCACTGCCAACCAATTCTTTGGCATCATCACTTAACGGCGTTTTTTCACGATCCTTTTTTTCATTTTCATAATCGTAAAAGGCAGTAGCACGAATAAAACCACCGAAATTTCGATAGTTCAGTTCCATTTCCGAAGTTAATTTAAACGTATTGCTGAATATGCCTTTATTATAGTTGAGGTTGCCGTCATCGGCGTTGACACCAAATGCGGTACCGCCATTGCTGATCCCAATGAGGCGTTGATCGCGACTCTCTACCCGGCTGGACAGGCCGTAGGAGAGCGTAGTGTCTATACTGCCGTGGACTTCGCCCTGTTGAATTTCGTAGGCCACTGTTGTATTGGATAGCAAGAGAAGAAAGAATATCGGAAGAAGGATTGTCGATGAGTATTCAATAATAGAGTTGTCTGGTCTGCTGCGCATGTTAATACTCCCTCCTGGAGATCTTTTTGCGTCATAGGTTTACGTTAACTTTTATCCTTTGATGTATAGTAGAAGCATGTCTGAATTTTCCCTATTATGCAAGCAGACAATAACTCTTTAATGGTATATGCGACAGTGGTTAGACATTAATGATAAAAAATGTTTCATTTATTTCCTTGATTGTGACGTTGTTAATAGTAACAGGGCAAGTTGCAGCGAGTGAAAAACTCACCATTGCCGCTGCTTCTGATTTGCGCTACGCACTGACAGATATTATTGCGCTGTATAAAAAAGACCACCCAGAACAAGTAGTCGAGGTTGTTTTTGGTTCATCGGGAAAAATGACAAACCAAATTATGAACGGTGCGCCTTATGATGTTTTTTTCTCTGCGGATATTAGCTACCCAGAAAAATTGCACACAGCAGGTTTCACAGCCGGTAAGGTTACCGCTTATGCGCTTGGTCGGATCGTATTGTGGAGCCATAAGAAAGATGCCTCACAACTCAAACTGGAAGATTTTCTGGACGCGTCGATCAAACGGATCGCCATAGCGAATCCCATTCATGCACCCTATGGCGTACGAGCGAAAGAAGCTTTGCAAGCTGCGGGTTTGTGGGATGCTGTACAGCACAAGCTTGTTTTTGGTGAAAATATTGCCCGTACCGCACAAATGATTGAGTCCGAAGCTGCCGATGTCGGTATTATAGCTTTGTCTCTGGCGTTGTTCCCTGGTTTAACGAGACACGGTTACAGGCTGATCGATGATCATTTACATCACCCTTTGACCCAGGCTTACGTCGTTACTCAATACGGAGAAGCCAACAAAGCCGCACTTGCTTTTGTCCGTTTTATGGAAAAAGAACCCGTGCACACCATCATGAAACAATATGGATTTAGCTTTCCGAAAAAACCCGCTAAGGGGTCATTGTTTAATGAAAAAATGTTTGTGAATTAAATCTTAAACGCCACGGGCATAGTAATTTTTACAGGTGCTTGTGACTTCAAGTGTTATTTTAAAAAACACTGTGCCAGCAGCTCATCATCATCCAACTCACCAAGGGCTGGTGTCTTGTTCTGATAAGAATCATTCAACAATCCTTATTTTTGTATCCCGTATAGCTGCAGAATTTGCAGAAACAGGTGGATTTAACACCCTCAGACAACCTGATCTCTAATATTACTAATCCTAGGAGCCTGTCCGAGAACTCGGTTTTTCGAAAATTAAAACTTTTAACTTATTGATAAATAAAGACTAAAAAATCACGTTTTCGCTAAATTTGCCATTCTCGGACAGGCTCCTAGGTATCCGAAGTGATATTTTAGGCAGGAAGAAAACAAGGACGGACAAAAATAAAATCTGTAGTGCCAACTAATACGACCAAAAACAGCAAGCTGTTGTTTTTAAATGATTTTATGTTTACCCCTTGCGAAGTTGGGTTAAAGCCTACGCTCATCAGCAAGGCAGCTCGCCACGCCAGGGCGATCGTTTCGGTACGCGCTTAAAGCTCTCGACTTAGGGGGAAATAGGCAAAAATGCAACCTGGTTTGCGGTGGCAAAGCTTGAGCTACAGCGTCAGTATGGTGATGAGAGTTGGCAGGCACAGAGCGATATCGATTCAGACGAATTGTATGTCGACCTTGCAACGGCCCACTGGGATTTACGCCTTGGTCAACAATATATCTTCTGGGGACGCACCACTTGGGTTAATCCCACCGACCGATTTACCGCCTGGGACTACGCTCGCATGTCGGGAGAAACGGAAGATTACCGAATTGCGCCTGCTGCACTGCGTGCGTGCCCAGCGTTATTTCAGCAATGAGCTGTGGTTACCCGTTTTTCGTCCCAGCAAACTGGAAGCTCATGCACCACAGCGAATTAACGCGCTACCGGTAGAAGCACAAGCCAATGAAAGACCGGATCGAAAATTTAAAAACGGAGAATTTGGGCTGCGATTTTCCCAATCAATCTCCTCTCACGCTTTCGACTGGTCACTCTCCGTTTATCGTGGATTCAATAAACGACCCACATTCAGATTGACTCCCGAATTTGATCAGCTCGCATTAACTCCCGTTAAATTTATCTGGCAACCGGTTTACGAGCGCCTGACGATGGTCGGTGCTGATGTCGCCAAAGCACTCGGGACATTTGTATTGAAAGGAGAAATCGCATTCATGCAAGGGGAGGACAAATACGGGAATGACCCGCTGCGCCGCAACAACAGAATAGAAGCGGTCCTGGGACTGAGTCATGCCTGGTCACACGATCTTGATCTGGGTGCGCAAGTGATTAGCCGCCATCGGCAAAACTACAACAAGGCACAAGAAATAGCCGCATTGACCGCGATGCGCGGATCAACGCCCGAATTTGTCGCCGCCAAAACCGCCTTTGAAACCTCGTTATGGGTCAGTTACAAATTATCATCGAATATGGGTGCACAATTAATTGCGATTTATAACACCACCTACAAAGACTATTTCGCGCTGGGTGTTGCCTGGTGGGAGTTTGCCGATGCGTTAAAACTCTACACCGGAAGTGTCGCCTTTGGCGGCGAGAAAAAAAGTACGCCTTTTGGACGGCAGCAAGACAACTCACGGTTGTTTGTTGAAATGAAATATAGTTTTTGAGTGTGCAGAAGATGGTGCTATTTAATTCCATAGATTGCTGGTGTCGGCTTTAATGCAAAATCGGGATATGGACGCTGATTAGGGCGTAATATCTATACGCTTGGCAAGCGTTACTCCATCTGCGATTGCAAGTAGTTTTGCAAACCAATTTTATCGATTAGCCCCAACTGCTTCTCCAGCCGTACGGAGAAAAGAAAACTCCTGTTTATAGGGTTGATTAGGGTTTGGCTTCAATTTCGTGGTTTATTTCGATGCGGCCATCACTGTGTTCGCTTTCCATTCTGACGGTAAAGCCCCAGAGACGGGAGATATGACGCATGACTGCGTGAGTCGCTTCTCCGAGAGGTTGGCGATTATGTTCATAATGTCGCAGTGTTAATGAACGATCACCGCGACGATTTACGTTGTAAATCTGTATGTTGGGTTCTCTGTTTCCGAGGTTGTATTGATTTGAAAGTTGTTCTCGAATGCTTTGGTAGCCACGGTCATCGTGAATGGCCATGATTTCAAGGTCATTGCGTGTGTCATCATCCAGAACGGAAAAAAGTTTGAGATCACGCATAACCTTAGGAGATAAATACTGCGCAATAAAACTTTCGTCTTTAAAGTTGCGCATGGCAAAATCCAGAGACTTGACCCAGTCGGTACTATGTAAATCAGGGAACCATCGTTTATCTTCTTCTGTTGGCTTTTCACAGATACGACGAATATCACTCATCATGGCAAAACCTAATGTATAGGGATTAATGCCGCTATAATGAGGCTCATCAAATGCAGGTTGATAAACGACGCTGGTATGAGATTGCAAAAATTCCATCATGAAACCATCCGTTACCAGACCTTCGTCATACAATCTATTTAAAATAGTGTAATGCCAAAATGTCGCCCAACCTTCATTCATGACCTGGGTTTGTCGCTGTGGGTAAAAGTATTGGGCAATTTTTCGTACAATACGTACGATTTCACGTTGCCAAGGTTCTAACAGAGGTGCGTTCTTTTCGATAAAATAGAGTAAATTTTCTTGAGGCTCGTCAGGGTATCTATTTTTAGCATCATCGGATTCTTCTTTTTCGGCTATCGGGATGGTTTTGCGCCATAGTTCGTTAATTTGCAGTTGTAAGTATTCCTCCCGCTCTTTTTGACGGGCTTCCTCTTTAGCAAGCGACAAGCGGTAAGGGCGTTGATAGCGGTCTACACCATAGTTCATGAGAGCATGACAAGAATCCAGCGTCAGCTCTACCGCTTCTTCACCGTATCGTTCTTCGCACTGTTGAACATAGTTTCTGGCAAAGAGCAAATAGTCAATGATCGCATCGGCATTGGTCCAAGTTTGGAAAAGATAATTACTTTTAAAAAATGAATTATGGCCATAACAGGCATGAGCAATAACCAATGCTTGCATCGTCATGGTGTTTTCTTCCATGAGATAGGAAATGCAAGGGTTCGAGTTAATTACAATTTCATAAGCCAGACCCATACGCCCACGGCGATAATTTTTTTCCGTAGAGAGAAATTGTTTACCAAAAGACCAATGGTGGTAACCTACCGGCATGCCAACAGAGGAATAGGCATCCATCATTTGTTCGGTAGAAATAACTTCTATTTGATTGGGGTAGGTGTCTAGATTATAACTTTTAGCAATACGAGAGATTTCTTTGTCGTATTTTTTGATAAGCTCAAAATTCCATTCGGACGTTGTCGATATCGGTTCACGCTTCATGTTTTTTGTGCTTTTTGAATAAAGTTCTGAATACGGGATAAATATCTGCGATGCCTTCGATTCTTTGCATAGCAAAATTAGGGTAGGCCGATTTTATATTGAGGTATTCATGCCACAGGTTTTGATGTACGTCTGTGGTAATTTCTATGTAAGCATAATATTGTACAAGTGGCATGATGGAATTGGTTAATAGCTCACGACAATGAGGTGAGTCATCATTCCAATTATCGCCGTCTGAGGCTTGAGCTGCGTATATATTCCAATCGTTAGAAGGGTATCGTTCAGTAATAACTTCGTGCATTAATTCCAGCGCACTGGAAACCACCGTGCCACCTGTTTCTCTGGAGTAGAAAAAGTTTTCTTCATCCACTTCCATAGCGATGGTATGGTGACGAATAAACACCAATTCAATTTTTTCATAATTACGATTGAGGAAAAGGTAAAGCAGCATAAAAAACCGCTTGGATATTTCTTTTTTTGTTTGATCCATGGAGCCGGAAACGTCCATCAAACAAAACATGACGGCCTGTGTTGTCGGTACATCTTGCTTGATGCGATTGTTATATCTGAGATCGAATTCATCAATATAAGGGATAGCGCGCGCTCTTTTTTTCAGTGCTTCTATTTCATCTTTTAAGGCAACAATGTGTGGTTCATATTCACCAAATCGCTTGAGTTCAAGTTGTAATTGTTGCTCTTTTTCTTTGATTTTTTTCTTATACGGGCTTTGTAAGGCAATGCGTCTGCCCATTGCACCCTTTAGTGAGCGAATAACATTAATATTGGCGGGGATGCCGCTGGTCGCATAACCTGCTCGTACTGTTTTTTTAGTTTCCAGTTTGGCCAATTTTGTTTTTATCAGATCAGGCAGAGCCAAGTCCTCAAAAAAGAATTGTAAAAATTCATCATGGGAAAGTTCGAAGATAAATTCGTCTTCACCTTCGCCACTGTTGCTGGCTTTTTGTCCTCCTTTTCCGCCTTGCTGTTTGGGGCGTTTTACTCTATCTCCGGCTATAAACTCCTTGTTTCCGGGATGAATATTTTCAGTTTTTCCACCACGGCCATGATGAAAGCTGGGCTCTGATATATCTTTTTCTGGAATGCGAACATTCTCACCTTTTTCAACATCGGTGATACTGCGACCCGCAATGGCATCGGACACCGCACGTTTTATTTTACTTTTAAAACGCTTAATGAAGCGCTGTCGATTAACTGCACTTTTGTTTTTTCCATTTAACCGCCGATCAATAACTTGAGACACGAAAGTTCTCCTATGAGGATTTTCGCACGCGGAGATACCATTCTGAAAGTAAACGCACTTGTTTTCTGGTATAGCCTTTATTCATCATACGGTTAACAAAATCTTCGTGTTTTTTCTGATCATCGCCAGAGGCTTTGGTATTAAATGAAATAACCGGTAAGAGATCTTCGGTATTGGAAAACATTTTTTTCTCGATTACTGTTTTTAATTTTTCATAGCTGGTCCAGACTGGATTTTTACCTTCGTTACTGGCTCTGGTTCGCAGTACAAAGTTGACGATTTCATTACGAAAATCTTTAGGGTTGCTTATTCCGGCAGGTTTTTCAATTTTTTCCAGTTCTTCGTTGATTGCTGCTCGATCAAATATTTCACCGGTATCCAGATCTCTGTATTCCTGGTCTTGTATCCAGAAATCGGCATAAATGACATAGCGATCAAAAATATTTTGTCCATATTCCGAATAAGATTCTAAATAAGCCGTTTGTATTTCTTTACCAATAAACTCAACATAGCGCGGAGTGAGATAACCTTTAAGGTAAGATAAATACTTTTCTTCTATTTCGGCAGGAAATTGTTCCTGCTCAATTTGTTGTTCTATGATATACAGCAAATGTACAGGGTTAGCGGCAATTTCGCTGTGATCGAAATTAAAAACCCTTGATAATATTTTAAAAGCAAAACGGGTAGATAAACCGGTCATTCCCTCATCCACGCCGGCATAATCTCTGTACTCCTGATAGGATTTTGCTTTTGGGTCGGTGTCTTTTAAATTTTCACCATCGTAAATTTTCATTTTTGAATAAATACTGGAATTTTCAGGTTCTTTGATGCGTGAGAGTGTTGCAAATTGGGCCATCATGGTTAAGGTGTCTGGCGCACAAGGCGCTTGTGATAGCGAACTATTGGTTAAAAGTTTGTCGTAGATGCGTACTTCTTCTGAAACTCTTAAACAGTATGGAACTTTAACAATGTAGATTCTATCGAGGAAGGCTTCATTGTTTTTGTTATTTTTGAATGCCAGCCACTCAGACTCGTTAGAGTGAGCCAACACAATCCCTTCAAAAGGGATGGCACCGAGTCCTTCTGTGCCTTTGTAGTTACTTTCTTGAGTTGCTGTAAGTAACGGGTGCAATACTTTGATGGGTGCTTTAAACATTTCTACAAATTCTAATAGCCCCTGATTTGCGAGACAAAGCCCGCCCGAGTAAGAATAGGCATCACTATCATTCTGACTGAATTCTTCGAGTTTTCGAATATCAATTTTTCCAACGAGGGCGGAGATATCCTGATTGTTTTCATCTCCGGGTTCTGTTTTGGCAACGCCGATTTGCTTTAGTATTGAAGGATGTTTTTTTACAACTCTAAATTTTGTAATATCACCATTAAATTCATGTAAGCGTTTTACAGCCCAGGGAGACATAATGCCATTAAGATAACGTTTAGGGATATTGTAGTCATCTTTTAGAATTTCTCCATCTTCAAGGAGTGAAAATAAACCGAGCGGAGATTCATTAACGGGTGAATCTTTTAATGAGTAAAAAGGAATATTTTCCATTAGCTCTTTTAATTTTTCAGCGAGTGAAGATTTACCACCGCCAACAGGCCCAAGTAAATACAAAATCTGTTTTTCTTCTTCTAAACCTTGTGCTGCGTGACGAAAGTAAGAAACAATATTTTCAACGACATCTTCCATCCCGTAAAACTCTTTAAAGGCAGGATAGACACGGAGAATTTTATTGGAAAAAAGGCGACTGAGTCTCGGGTCATGACGTGTATCTATGCTTTCAGGTTCACCGATTGCCAGTAACATACGCTCTGCTGCGGAAGCGTAAGCCGATTTGTCTTTTTTACAGATATTTAAATACTCTTGCAGAGTGTATTCATCCTCAAGCGCATCATCGAAGCGAGTTTGGTAGTGATTAAAAATATCCATGGCGATTACCTCGTTGTATAGACTGTCGGGTTATCTGAATCTGTGTTGATATATCTACATTAACAGTTATCGGCGCAAGAGAGTTTCATAATAGGTTGCCTGAAGTATTCCGGTATAAATATAATGTTTTGGCACGCTAATAATCCCCTGAAAGAATAGCTATCAGAATAAAGGTAAGTCTGCTTAAAGGATTAGGATGTTTTTAAAGGCTTAAGTTCCATTATTGTTTGATCTAATTGTGTGATTTGTGTTGCTATTTGATTTCTTAATTATTATTTGGAGTTGTAGGTTCTTGCTATTGTTGTGCCACGATGTTGGATTCGTATACGCTGTAATTCATGATATGAAAAACACAGGAAGAACTTATACTCAGCGAGTGGCTAGAATTAGCTGTAAGGGGCTGCCCTAAATTCAAAACGCTATGGGTATATATGCGCCTATTCTTAGGCTTGTTTCCAGTAGTCTTTAAATTTGTCTAGCACTCGTTTCATTTCATACTCATCAAGTAATATAGGTGTGCCGATTTGCAATGTTTGACTGTAAACTTGAGCGAGATTTTCTACTTCTATGGCGAGTGAAAGGGCTTTGGGTAGGTCTTGATCCAGACAAATCATACCGTGGTTTGCAAGCAGGCAGGCTTTTCGTTTTTCAAGAGCGGTCAGGGTGTAGTCCGATAATTCTTGTGTGCCAAAGGTGGCGTAGGGCGCACAGCGAATATCGTTGCCGCCTGCAACTGCAACCATGTAATGAAATGCCGGTATTTTTTTATTCAGGCAGGCCAAGGCGGTGCATGAGGGAGAATGGGCGTGCAATATGGCGCCGGCATCTTTGCGATTAAGATAAATATCCTTATGAAACCGCCATTCACTGGAAGGCTTGCGTATGCCTTCACATTCCCCTGTTAATTTCATGAACACGATGTCTTCACACTGATATTTGTCGTAGGGCAATGCGGATGGAGTGATCAAAAAACCATCTTCAACACGTACGCTGAGATTTCCCGATGTACCTTGGTTGATGCCACTGGCATTCATGGCCAGCGCAGTATCAATGAGTTGTTGACGCAGCTTGAGAGATTTCATTGTTGCCCCTGAATGGTGATAACAAGGTGGCGGTTGCCACCGTGGTTGCGATGTTCACAGAGATAGATGCCTTGCCATACGCCCATATTAAGTTGTCCGTCACTGATAGGTATGTTCAAGTTAATACCCAGTATGCTGGACTTTAAATGAGCGGGAAGGTCATCAGGGCCTTCATCGTTGTGTTGATAATAGGGTTCATTTTCTACAATAGCTTGACTGAAGTAATTCTCAAAATCTTGTCGTACTGTTGGATCTGCATTTTCGTTAATCGTGAGAGCAGCGGATGTATGCTTGAGGAAAATATTGAGCATGCCAATATTAAAGTTTTTCAGCTCCGGTAGCCCCTGTACTATTTCATTAGTGATGAGATGAAACCCCCTGGGGCGGGCTTTTAATTGGATTTCTTTTTGTAACCACATAAAAATTCTTCTTAAGTTATTTCGGTACTATTTTAGCATGTCACTTTACTTGTTTTTAGGAACGATTAATATCTGAGTATTCGTGGCTTTATTGATTCTCTGTTGTAACTACTCACCCCCTCTTTAATTATTTGTTGTAAAAAAACTAGAAAACACTTGACAGGTTTTTTGACAATAAAATATTGCTTTCTTGTCTCAGTATAAAATCGGCGCCGCGGGCGTCCGACAACGTCGCTGAAATCGCTAACGAACCACTTCGTAATCTTTATATCAGAAAAATCAGTTAAACCTGCTGCGAACGTCTATAATGCACTCAATCCTGTAGATTAAGCACCTTAGTCGCTTTCGCTACAGCGCAACTGATTTTTCTAGGTTCCCAACACCTAAATCTAAATTTTGAGTATAATCGTCAAGTACTATGGATGGTTACGCTCGTATACTTTCGTTCTTCATCGAAATTTCAGTTTGGTGTTCTTTTTACAATATCCTGTAATAATACAGTTGTATACATTTACTATGCCTCTTTATTTTCATTTCTTGCGCAGGGAAATAATCCTGTGCTAGTTTATTAGAGTATATTTGGATCTCAGTCCATGAGTGTTAGCCCTTTTCGGTTCAGGTCATGTCTCAAATTTGCAACTCAAGCGTAATTAATCGCATCTAGGTATCTACTAAATAATGAAATATCAATATTTTCTGATTTTTTTAATGTCGGTCATGTATGGCAATGCTGTTGCTGCTGAAAAGAAGGTCGAGCCATATTTAATGGGGGCCGAAGATGTTCTTGAAATCTCAGTATGGAAAGAAGAAGGGCTGGAAAAAGAAATTTTGGTTCGGCCTGATGGTGCTATTTCCTTTCCGTTGGTTGGCGATATTATTGTTGAGGGTAAAAGTGTCGAACAACTTAGAGCAGAGCTTGAAAAAAAACTGGGAAAATTTTTTACTGATCCAGTGGTGAATGTTTCTGTACTTGAAGTGGGAAGTAACAAAATTTATGTTATTGGCAAAGTTAAGAACCCAGGTGTTTTTGCTGCGGGCAGCTATTTGGACATTATGCAGGCTTTAAGTTTGGCTGGTGGCATGACTCCCTTTGCTGATACGGGAAAAATCAAAGTATTTCGCCGAGTTAAAGGCAAGATGAAAACGGCTGACTTTGACTACAACGCTTACCTGAAAGGTCAACGTCTTTCACAAAATATTATGTTGATAAATGGCGATATCCTTGCTGTTCCGTAATCGCGGGACGTTTGTAAGGCTTCGCTGCGTGTCACCGGCTATCAAAGCTGCTTTAATGCTGCTCAGCTTAAATATGCTTTGCATTAGTGAAGTAAGCGCGCGTGAGTGGCTTATTGAGCCTTCTATAAGCACAAGTGCCCAGTATAACGATAACCCAAGGCTTTCAGAAAATGCTCAAACCGAAATTTCAAAAGTAACGCTAAGTCCTACGGTTAAATTGGGTTACCATACGCCACGTATTGAGTTCGTCTCTTCTATGCGCTTGCATTCATCCAAGTACAATAAACAAATATTTGATAGTAATGATTGGTATGGCGATGCGCTTTTGCGAAAAAAATCAGAATTGAGTCACGTTGAGCTTGCTGTAGATTACGCATACGATTCCACGCAAGTGAGCGAAATAGAAGATACGGGTCTGGTACAGGATAACAAGCGTCGCAGCCGCTTTGGTATTCACCCAGCGTGGCAGTATCAAGTTGATTTTAAGAATCGATTAAATATAAATTATAGTTTTGATGATGTTTCATATAATGAGGGGCAAGCATCGGGTTTATTTGATTATAATAATCAACTCCTATCAACCCGTTTGTTACACCAATTGAGGATTAAAACTTTTGTCGGTCTAATGGTATATGCCTCTCGCTTTAACTCTTCGGGTCGAGGTTCAGAATTTACTGATATTGGCTTCCAAGGTTCTTATAAGTATAGCCTGACGGAAACCATGGAGTTGGAGTTGGCTGGGGGCGTGCGACAAACAGACTTGGAGGTGGCGCTCTCTTCTTTAGACACCTCCAATAAAGTGGAAGGCAGCGATGCTGGAGGAGTTTATAGCGCATCATTAGTGCGGCGTTGGCAACGTACTCGCATTGAAGCCTCGTTGCAGCGTAGTATTGAACCCAGTGGTTCAGGTTACGTTGTATTGCGTAATCAGGCGGTTCTACGTTTAAAACAACAGCTCACAGAAAAATGGACCGCGTTATTTTCCCTGAAAAGAGCGGAAAATAACGCCTTGATAGACGAAATAAAGGGAGTAGATCGAAATTACATCTCGTTTGACTCTCGTTTAAGCTGGCGCTGGGATCGTAATATTACACTGTCTGGCTTGTATCGTTATCAACAGCAAAAGTATGATACGCGAGCAAACACAGCCCAAGGAAACAGCATAGAGGCCCGATTAAATTATCGTTGGGTCAGGTAAAAACAAATAACAGGTTAAATTGTGGAAGAAGAAACAAGAAACTTAAGTGATTATTTAGCTATCTTAAAACGGCGTAAATGGCAGGTTATAGTGACTGCTTACCTGCTATTAATGATAGTCGTCGTTGTCGCATTGACTTTACCTGCGGTGTATCGCTCGGAGGCCACTATCCTCATTAAGGAGCAAGATATTCCCGAAGAATTAGTACGCTCTACCATAACTGGTTATGCCGATCGAAGTATCCAGGTTATTAGCCAACGAGTGATGACTCGTACAGGGTTAACTACGATTATTGAAAAGTATAACCTTTACGAGGAAGCGCGCAAAAGTTTGACAATGGAAGATGTTATTACCAATATGCGCAAAAATATCAGCCTGGAAATGGTCAGTGCTGATGTGATTGACCCACGTAACGGCAGACCGCAACAGGCAACAATTGCATTTAAACTGGCTTTTAATTCAAATGATCCGAAGTTGGCGCAAGGTGTAAGCCATGAACTGGTTTCGTTATTCTTAGCTGAAAATACTCGAGAACGCCGTGAACAAGCGGCAGAAGTCACTGCATTTTTTTCCGAAGCAGCACAAAATTTGAGTCATCAAATTGTTGAGCTGGAAGCTAAGCTCGCAAGATTTAAACAAGAACATCAAGGTCAGCTGCCTGAACATGCCCAGCTTAACTTGCAATTAATGGAGCGTACTGAGCAGCAACTTAGAGACACCACGCGTCGTATGCAAATACTGGATGAAAGAATTATCTTTCTTAGTGCTGAGTTACGAACCATTCAACCTCATCGTATTGTTACAAACAGTCGTGACCTGAATTTGGAACCTGGCGAACGTTTGCGTCTCCTGCAATCGCAATATATTAGCATGAAATCAATCTACAGCATGCAACATCCCGATTTACGTCGGTTGAAAGTAGAGCTTGATATCTTAAAAAAAGAGCTGGGCGTAAGTGAAAACACAGAACTTTTAAAACAACAATTGAAAGAGCGTCGTATATCATTACAACAAGGCTCAAACAAATATTCAGCAAATCACCCCGATGTTGTCAAGCTTAAAAATACTATTGCCTCACTTGAGTTCTCCATAAGAAAGGCTGAAACTTCTTTTGTGGCGCAAATGGAAAAACCAGAAAATCCGGCTTATATAGCCGTACAAACGCAATTAAATGCGGTTAGAACTGAACGAACGGGGGCAAAAATAGAGCAAGAAGAAATTCAGCAAAAATTACGAGAATATGAAGGACGATTACTTGCAACGCCAGAAGTAGAACGTATCTATCGTAATTTGGCCCGTGACTACGAAGGCGCTACTGCTCAATATCAGGAGATAAAAACTAAACAGCGCGCCGCTCAGATCTCGCATGAATTAGAAGTGGGACAAAAAGCGCAACGTTTTACCCTGCTTGAGCGAGCCGTGTTACCAATAAACCCAGCCAGCCCGAATCGCCAAGCGATACTTTTTTTAGGTTTTATTTTTTCAATCGTCAGCGCTGTTGGCTTCGCTGCGCTTATAGAGTCTTTGGACAGCTCAATACAGGGCAGGGTGGGCATTGTTCGAGTGTTGCATAAAGAACCGTTGGGTGTTATTCCTTACATAGAGAATCATGCGGATAAAAAAAAGAAAAGGAATAAAGTGTTTTTCATTATTACACTGTTCATTATCAGTATTTTTATTGTTGTACTATCGGTTCTAGTATAAATTTTGCATAGCAACGATGCTGTAAACAAGAGCATAATGCTTCAAATGCGTCATAAAAATCAGGAAAGGTTCATGTCAGACCAGAAAGTTGATGTTATTCCGGCTCGAAGGATGCCCGAAGATGATTTGTCGGGTGTTAGATATAAACAAACAAAGCCCATCAAAATTTCCAAATCACAGCTCAAAGAAAACCGTATTATTTCGGGTATGGACTTAGGTGTTGAGATGGACGCCTATCGCAAGCTGCGTACACGCGTACTTAAAAAAATGAAAAAGAATAATTGGAATGTTTTAGCCGTGACCAGTCCCGCACCTGGTGCAGGTAAAACATTAACGGCTATTAATCTTGCGATCAGTATCGCCATGGAAGTTGATAAAACAGTGTTGTTGATTGATGCTGATCTTCGACAATCACGAGTCAATAAGTATTTTGGTTTACCGGAAACAATGCTGGGGTTGAGTGATTATTTAACTTCTGATATATCCTTAGAACGACTCTTGATTAACCCCGGTATTGGGCGTTTGATTATCCTGCCGGGTGGTAAGCTCATGCATCATTCTTCTGAAATACTGTCTTCTCCAAAAATGAAACGCTTGGTAGAGGAAGTTAAAAGTCGCTATGAGTCTCGCTACGTTATTTTCGATCTTCCACCGATGCTTGCTTCAGACGATGCTATGGGTTTTGCTCCTCTTGTTGATGCAACTTTACTCGTCGTTGAAGACGGTGTTGCCAATATCGATGAACTCAAGAGTTCAATAGAGTTATTAGAGGACGCCAATCTTATTGGTACCGTACTTAACAAATCCAGAGAGCCCGTAAAAGATTATTATTACGGAAAGTATTAGGGTGTGTTCTCCATTACCGTTTGTGGCGTTATTCAGCCCCTTTTTCAGTGCGAAAACGCTTTAATTTGAAGCAAAGAGTCGTCCCTAATAGTTGCAAAAATAATTAAATATCAAAATAATATCGCGCTGAAGAGAGTAAAAACCAACAGGTTTTTAGGTATATTCTCGTATCTATAACGTATCTTTTTTACGACAATTATTATTGTTTCTTAATTGAATAATATCTTTTTATTTGCTATATTTTGCAAAGCATGATGATGGGTATTTAACTCGCGAAGTGGTAGTAGATTAAGGATAAGTTGCTATTGTTTTTTATGATGCGAGCGGGATAGTTAAGTATGGAAAAAATAGCTCAATTAGTGAAGTTGGCGTGTTTGTTAGTTATTCTTGCTTTTAGTGGAATACAAGCTACAAGTTTAGCTGCCCGTTTAACAGTGATTAATTGTTCGGCTGGTTTGGCATGCAATGAGGGTGTTCTTAATGCTGTTTATATCAATGACTTTGCATTAGCGAATGATCGTAGTTTTTCAGAAACAGCTATCGGTCACCCTTTTTTAAATATTGACGATCGAAAAGTTGCAAATTTTTTGAGTCCTTATTCAATCTATGATGCAGATCCAATATTTAATAATCTTGCTGATGATGTGCCCTTTGAGGTAAGCCTGACAGTAAATGACTACGCTGAGGTAGTGGGTGATGCAAGCGTAGGTTTTGCTAGAAAAAGCTATACAGAATCATTAATAGCTTCCTCAATCTCCCCCACTGTTCTGTTGCTGGGTTCTGGTTTATTAGGTCTGGTTGTAGTCACAAGACGCAGACGTAACAATATAATGAACACATTCGCCTCTGATTAAATATTTAATTACGCCCAGCAAGTTGCAAATATTACGGTCATCTGAGTAGTTATATAGAAATTTAAGATACTTCCATTTAGGTTTTTAATTACTATTAAGCTGATAAAGAGTAAAAATAAGGATTTTTGTACTCTCCCTAGCATGAGCAATTTTATAAAAATAAAACTTAATTTTAGCTTTATGCTGCTGTTATTTATTGTAACGCTAATAAGTGCTTGTTCAGGTA
>UOFO01000010.1_pt1 | contig 22904 bp, 19 predicted proteins | sample 1988801 | NCBI WGS metagenome assembly UOFO01 (sample SAMEA4712195, study PRJEB27164) | hydrothermal vent metagenome | biome: marine basaltic hydrothermal vent biome; feature: marine hydrothermal vent; material: mineral | place: Pacific Ocean | collected 2011-06-14/2011-07-23 | depth 1719 m
AAGTGTGTTACTGACGATGAGTATCTTAATCTTTGGGCGTTTTTTACGCAGTCTGCGGATTGCTTCAATCCCGCCCATTCCCGACAAGTTCCATTCCATGACAACCAACTCCACAGGATGGTCGCGCACATAGCTTAACGCTTTATCCAGTCGCGAAAACTGAGCAGCGATGTCCACCTCTTTCGTTTGTTTTATTAACTCACCCAGCCCACTCATGACCAGTGATTGATCATCGACTAATACCGTTCTTATTTTCATATTTATTTTCTCGTTTTGAATTTACAATTCCATACTAGCTTCATAGGTTATTTGAGTCCCCGACTTAAATCACCAAATTAGTGTGACAAATTACCCTCTTTTTTGACTTGACTTATAGAAATAAAGCAAAAAAGTGTGCGTTTTTTGCGGTGGGGGAAGGTTGTTTCAACAAAAACAGATGAACGAAGGCCTTGAGGGGTAGGGGTCGCGCGCAGGAGCGCACGGAAGATTACCAGTTTTCAGGTAGCTTTTGATTAATTACAATCCCATGCTTTGATACGGTAATATACCCGCCCTCCGTGAGATCTTTCATGATGCGGCTCACCATTTCACGGGAAGCGCCCACTCGGTTAGCAATTTCTTTTTGTGTGACTCTCTGGGCAATAATCCATTTGCCGTTTTCCACAGAGGCCATATTAAGAAGTACGCGAGCCACCCGTCCGTAAACATCCATCAAGGCCAAACTTTTTACGTTATCAGTAAGCGTACGCAGACGGTGCGTTAAGTCTTTGAGCAAGCAGAGCGCTATAGAAGGGTTTTGCCCTAGACATTCTTCAAAATCTCTTTTTAAAATAAGAACCACGCGGCACGGCTCTGTTGTCATTACCGAGGCGGAGCGTGGGGCATCATCGAGCAAGGCGATTTCACCAAAGTAATCCCCTTTGCCGTGCACATTAATGACAATTTCTTTGCCCTCATGGTCGCTCAGAAAAACTTTCACTTTCCCTGAGTCGATCACAAAAAGCGAGTTCGTCTCATCGCCTTCGCTGACTAATATCGTATTTTTAGGGTAGTTTTTAGTGATCGCACGTTGCGTGAGTGTTTCTAGGTCTTTCTTTGGTAAGTTAGCAAACAGAGGGATATTTTGTAATATCATGAGATAACCTGATTCAGTATGCGCCCACCCTGCGTAATCCTAATAATGTAGAAAGGCTATTCTACAAAACACCATACAGCTCAAAAATAGAATAACATAGCTTGAGAGGGTTTACTCAAAGAGATGTTGTTGGTCAGAAGCTCATACAATTATGACAAGCTCTTTTTCAACCTTTCTTACTCAACAGGCATTATTTTTCGCCTGTCAGGCGATCATTTCAAAAGTCGAAAAGTGTTGACGATTTAAATTCTTTATTCACATTTTAACTTCATTTGATGTTGAGCAAGGCAGGTTCGGATTTCTTACAGGATCCACACGATTTCGCGTGTTATTGTTCTCTCGGCAATAGACACGGTATATATATCCTTGTGCGTCATTTCTCTTGTTCACAATATCTTGCGTGATATTCGCGTATCTCTGTGAGAAATTTGGGCTAGGCGTTGACGATTTTGTTTTTGGCGCGTATCATTCCGCCTTCTTGTGGGGCATGTCCGGGGTATAGCGCAGTCTGGTAGCGCGCCTGCTTTGGGAGCAGGATGTCGGGGGTTCGAATCCCTCTACCCCGACCAAGTAAATTGGTCGGGAGGCAGTCTCAGTGTCACAAGAAATATGGAATGTACTTAACGGATGCGCGAGTATCTTAGTTGTGTACGCAGGGTATTATCCTGCGCCTGTAGCTCATCAGGATAGAGCATCGGCCTTCTAAGCCGAGGGTAGCAGGTTCGAATCCTGCCAGGCGCGCCATTTTCACCTAAGGCTGTTGCCCGAGGTGGGAAAGAGTCCGAGCGTTTGGATTTCGCTTCAGAGTAAGCCGTTGCCGCATGGCGACGACTGCTGAGAATGCGAAAGAGAAATACGCTGGGCAGTTACGAAAATATGGTGGGTGTAGCTCAGTTGGTAGAGCCCCGGATTGTGATTCCGGTGGTCGTGGGTTCGAGCCCCATCATCCACCCCAAATTGTAAAAAATCTGTTAGAGTTGAGGGGTGACGTAACCAGCTTGGTCTAAGTATACAATAGCCAATCAGGCAGGCTATATATGTCCTGCCTGGATAAATTGCGAGAGTGGCGGAATTGGTAGACGCGCTGGTTTTAGGTACCAGTGGGGTAACCCGTGAGAGTTCGAGTCTCTCCTTTCGCACCATTTCATTACCCTTAGATAACATGTCGAATCCCCTTGGATTATTTTGTTGGGCCCAATCTTAGTTTAAAGAGGCAGTGAGTTAGATGGATGTATCTATAATACATACGGAAGGATTAGAACGTCGTATGACTGTGGTATTACCCAGTGATGATATCGAAAAACAAGTTGCGGAGCGTTTGAAAACCCTGACCAAACAAGTTCGCATTGATGGTTTTAGGCCTGGAAAAGTGCCTTTAAGCGTTGTAAAGCGCAAATACAGTGCGGAAATAAGAGGTGAAGTGAGTCGTGACTTGCTGCAAAAAAGTTTTGGTGATGCGGTTGCACAAGAAAAGCTTCGTTTGGCTGGGCAGCCCAGCATTGAAATTAAAGATAGCGCGTCAGGGGGTAATTTCCAATACACCGCTACATTTGAAGTGTACCCGGAAATTACCCTTACTATTCCTAATCAATTCCCTATAGAAAAACCCGTTGCTAACATCGACGATGCGGATATTGATATTGTGTTGAAAAAAATGCAATCACAACAAGCAGATTGGAGTCCACAAGATAGAGCGTCAGAAGCGGGAGACCGCGTCAATATTGATTTTGTTGGGCGTATTGATGGAGACGAATTTGAGGGTGGTCAGGCTAAACATTTTAATATTATTATTGGCTCTAAAACTCTGGTTGATGAATTTGAAACAAAATTAATAGGGCGAACAAAAGACGAGCGTTGCAGCTTTGATGTTACATTCCCTGAAGATTATGGCATTGAAAAGCTCAAGGGTAACACCTGTCAATTTGATGTTGTAGTGAATGTTGTTGAAACATCTCATCTTCCTGAAATGAATGACGATTTTGCTAAACGTTTCGGTATTGATGATATTGGTTCACTACGTATTCAAGTAAAAGAGAATATTGGCAGTGAAGTGGAACAAGCTGTAAAAGACAAGGTCAAAAGGCAAGTAGTCGATATGTTGTTGGCGTCTATTCAGCTTGATGCACCAAAGGCAATGGTTGAGAATGAAATTGCAGCACGCATGCAAAAAGCCAAAGAAGAACTTCTAAGCAGTGGCATAAGTGCCGATTTAATTAAGCTGGAAGATGCAACGTTTTCAGATTCTGCATCACGTAGCGTTAAACTGGGTTTAATTATTAGCGATCTTATTCGTGTTAATAAACTTGTTGTTACACCTGAAGTTTTACGTGAAACTGTTACTAAGCTCGCCTCAAGCTATGAGCGTCCTACAGAGGTTATTGATTGGTACTTCAGTGACCGCTCTCGTCTCGGCGAAGTGGAAGCCTTATTATTAGAGGATCAGGCTATTGAACACGTGCTTGAACAAGCTGCAATATCAGAGCAGGAGGTGGCGGTAAACGAGCTTATGAATTATGGTGATGAGACGTAGCTTTTAATCCTATCGTTGCATAAAAACCAGCCCCAGAAACTTTTAGAGTAGCTAGGAGCTTGTCCGAGAACAGACTGATCTGCGGCGAACAATCCATTTCGGCTAGTTTTTCCGATCCTTTTCGTTGAATAGACCCATTATTCGCCTCAAATGATCGAAAAACCTAGCTCGAAATGGCTTGCTCTCGCTACGATCACTTATTCTCGGACAGGCTCCTAGCCCTTAGATGCGGTTATAAAAGCAGTGAAACGCTTCAGGGTCACAATTTATGCAACTAGTTTAGGGTTAGGAAGTTATTACGTGACCATTCCTTAGTATATTCATCATCAAACTTAGCCAAATTTAATGGACTTATAATTTACCGTTATCTTACGTGCTAAGATGCCGATAACAATATCGGTTAACGAGGAGTAAGCGATGTTCGATAGTGCAAGTAATGGATTACAACCGATGACAGGACTAAACTTAGTCCCTGTTGTTGTTGAGCAGTCCGCCAGAGGGGAGCGAGCCTACGATATTTATTCTCGGCTGCTAAAAGAGAGAATTATATTTCTGGTTGGGCCGGTCGAAGATTATGTTGCCAACGTAATTGTTGCTCAGATGTTATTTTTAGAATCCGAAAACCCAGAAAAAGACATTTATCTATATATTAATTCTCCTGGTGGCTCGGTTACTGCGGGATTGGCAATTTACGATACCATGCAGTTTATTAAACCTGCAGTAAGCACAATGTGTATCGGTCAAGCAGCTAGCATGGGCGCGCTATTATTGACAGGTGGTGCAGAGGGTAAACGCTACTGTTTACCACACTCGAGAATGATGATTCATCAACCTTTAGGTGGTTTTCAAGGGCAAGCATCAGACATTGATATTCATGCCAAAGAGATTTTGCTTGTTAGAGATAGGCTGAATAAAATCATGGCCAAGCATACCGGCCAGACTATTGAAACAATCCAGGATGACACGGATAGAGACAACTTTCTGAGCGGAGAGCAGTCAGTAGAGTATGGGTTGATTGATAAAGTACTTGATAATAGACAAGAGTAATAATGCTTTTAACCTAGATTGTAAGTGATAGTGCTTACAATCTAGGTTTAATAGTATTGTAGAGTTAAAGGACTAACGCGTGTGGTTGTTGAAACAGAGGTGCAGCTATGAGTAACGATAAAAACTCGGGTGAAGGCAGTAAAAAACTTCTTTATTGTTCCTTTTGCGGGAAGAGCCAACATGAGGTGCGTAAATTAATTGCGGGGCCGTCTGTTTTTGTTTGTGACGAATGTGTTGAGCTTTGTAACGATATTATTCGTGAAGAAATGCAAGAAAAATCAGCAACGGGCGGTGATTCTACGCTGGCTACGCCTAAAGAAATAGATGCAATTTTGGACGAATATGTGGTGGGGCAAGAAAAGGCAAAAAAAGTGTTGTCTGTTGCCGTATACAATCATTATAAACGCTTGCATGTTGGGTTGAAAAAAGATGATATAGAGCTGTCCAAGAGCAATATTCTACTCATTGGTCCTACGGGCTGCGGTAAAACTCTGCTAGCAGAAACCTTAGCTCGTCTCTTGAATGTGCCCTTCACTATCGCTGACGCCACAACTTTAACTGAAGCGGGGTACGTGGGTGAAGATGTCGAAAATATCATTCAAAAATTATTGCAAAAATGCGACTATGATGTTGAAAAGGCACAAACAGGTATTGTCTATATCGATGAAATAGACAAAATTTCAAGAAAGGCAGACAACCCATCAATTACGCGCGATGTTTCAGGTGAAGGTGTGCAGCAAGCTTTGTTGAAACTCATTGAAGGGACGATAGCATCGGTACCGCCACAAGGCGGACGAAAACATCCCCAGCAAGAGTTTTTGCAAGTCAATACTGAGAATATTTTGTTTATCTGTGGAGGTGCCTTTGCGGGTCTGGATAAAATTATTCGAGATCGCTCTGAAAAAGGCAGTATAGGTTTTACAGCTGTGGTTAAAAATAAAAATGATGACCATATAACAAAAGAGTTTCTGCATACTGTAGAACCCGAAGACCTGATTAAATACGGTTTGATTCCAGAATTTGTAGGTCGACTGCCCGTTGTTGCAATTTTGGATGAGCTGGATGAAGATGCCTTGATTCAAATTCTCAACGAACCTAAAAATGCCATTACCAAACAGTATAAAAAGTTGTTTGAAATGGAAGGTGCGGAATTGGAGTTTCGTGAGGAAGCATTGTTGGCCGTTGCGAAAAAAGCCATGGAGCGTAAAACAGGTGCTCGTGGCTTGAGATCCATACTGGAACATGTTCTTCTCGATACTATGTATGAATTACCCTCAATAAATGACGTAAGTAAAGTCATTGTCGATGAAGGGGTAATTGATGAGACGTCTGATCCGATACTTATTTATGAAGGGGTCGATAAACAGCGAATCGCATCAACGGAATAAAGTTGGATCTGTGGTTCGGTGCTAATTCTTTATAATTCTGGCGGAGTCAGGGTGGTCTCAGGATCTGTTGCACGCATCTGGCTTTTTGCTCACTCATTGTTGCTGCATTGCATATAGTAAGGGGTGTGAGCATGACTCCATGGATGGGGGAGGTAGGAGCGACTCAGGACGGCAAAGCCGAGGGCGTGGTAGTTTTGTTCGCCAGTTAAAGACCCTTTTGGATGTAAGCTAATTTTTACTGCGGCATTAATAGGAGATTATTAGTATGGCGCAACGCGAAGATACCGTTGGGTGCGACTCGAAAAATATTGAAATTCCTATTCTCCCTCTTCGAGATGTTGTAGTTTATCCTCACATGGTTATCCCGCTTTTTGTCGGTCGTGAGAAGTCTATTAAAGCTTTAGAAGCGGCGATGGATAACAACAAGCAAATTTTTCTTGGTGCGCAAAAAACGGCGGCGCTGGACGACCCGAAGCAAGAAGATATCTATGATATTGGTACCTTATCTACAATTTTACAACTGCTTAAACTTCCCGATGGCACGATCAAGGTTCTTGTCGAAGGTTCCGAACGTGCAAGAATCACTGGCTATGCTTCGATAGATCCGTATTTCCTTGCTCACGTTGAGCTGATTCCAGAAATTGTTATGGAAGACCGCGAGGCTGAAGTACTGATGCGCTCCGTCATGGCGCAATTTGATCAATATGTTAAATTAAACAATAGAGTCCCGCCTGAAATACTCTCTTCTCTTGGAACCATCGTGGACCCGGGGCGTTTAGCAGACACCATCGCTGCACATATGACGCTAAAAATTGATGAACGTCAAGAAATCCTGGAATTGATCGATGTAAACGAACGCCTGGGGAAGCTCATGGGTGTTATGGAATCAGAGATAGACTTGTTGCAGGTAGAGAAACGAATTCGTGGGCGTGTTAAACGCCAAATGGAAAAGAGCCAGCGAGAGTATTATTTAAACGAACAAATGAAAGCGATTCAGAAAGAATTGGGTGAGCTTGAAGATGCTCCTAATGAAGCTGAAGACCTGAAGCAAAAAATAGAAAAATCAGGCATGAGCAAAGAAGCGAAAGCCAAAGCCAAAGCCGAATTAAACAAGTTCAAAATGATGGCACCGATGTCAGCTGAAGCAACCGTTGTACGGAATTATTTGGATTGGATGATTAACGTACCATGGAAAAAACGTTCTAAAGTTAGACGTGACCTAGCTGCGGCAGAACAAGTGCTGGAAGATGATCATTACGGTTTGGATAAAGTCAAAGAACGTATTTTAGAATATTTAGCGGTACAACAAAGAGTGAATAAATTGAATGGTCCCATACTGTGTTTGGTGGGGCCACCAGGGGTGGGTAAAACTTCTTTGGGGCGCTCAATTGCACGGGCAACAAATAGAAAATTTGTTCGTATGGCGCTGGGTGGTGTGCGTGACGAAGCTGAAATTCGTGGGCATCGTAGAACCTATATCGGTTCTATGCCAGGCAAGATCATACAAAATTTGAGTAAGGCAGGCGTTAAAAACCCGCTGTTTCTTTTGGACGAAGTAGATAAAATGTCTAATGACTTCAGAGGTGATCCTTCTTCAGCGTTACTAGAAGTGCTTGACCCTGAACAAAACCATGCTTTTGGTGATCATTACCTGGAAGTTGATTATGATTTGTCTGACGTTATGTTTATTGCTACTGCCAATAGTATGAATATACCAGGGCCTTTGCTTGATCGAATGGAAGTCATTCGTCTATCGGGATATACCGAAGAAGAGAAAGTGAATATCGCGATTCGTTATCTTGTTCCGAAGCAATTAAAAGCGGCGGGTTTGGCAGAAAGTGAAATTAGTATTGCTGAAGATGCGATACACGATATTGTTCGGTATTACACTCGTGAAGCTGGGGTGCGTGGTTTGGATAGAGAAATATCTAAGTTGTGTCGCAAGGTTGTGCGCAGTATTTTACTGAGCAAAACAAAAAATAATTTTGTAGCGATTTCTTCAAAAAATATTGAAAAATACTTAGGAGTTAAGCGATTTCGTTTCGGTCGTGCAGAAGAGAATGATCAAGTTGGGCAAGTTACTGGGCTTGCATGGACTGAGGTTGGCGGAGAACTCTTAACCATTGAAGCGGCGGTAACGGCAGGTAAAGGTAAGCTAACGATTACGGGGCAGCTTGGGGATGTGATGCAAGAATCCATTCAGGCCGCAATGACGGTTGTTCGCAGTAGAGCAGCTACACTAGGTATTAAATCTGATTTTTACCAGGAGAATGATATTCATATCCATGTTCCTGAGGGTGCTATACCAAAAGATGGGCCTAGTGCTGGTGTTGGTATGTGTACGGCTTTGGTGTCTGTGTTGACCGGTATCCCGGTTAGATCCGAAGTAGCAATGACTGGGGAGATTACACTCCGTGGCCAGGTTTTACCTATTGGTGGGCTTAAAGAAAAATTGTTAGCCGCTCATCGTGGAGGAATAAAAACAGTTCTAATTCCAGAAGAAAACGAACGTGACTTGAGCGAAATACCGAGTAACATCAAGCAAGATTTGAATATTCAAATTGTTAAATGGATAGATGATGTGTTGCAGGTTGCTTTGCAATCGATGCCTGGCCCGTTACTTGAGGATGATAAGGCCTTATCAGAAAAAGGGTCGGTTAAGAAAAATAAGGAAAGAGGTCGCATCAGGCCTCACTAGAAAAAACAAAATAAATCCAATTTAAGACTAGTATGATTATGCGCTATGCCGTACAATAGCGCCACTTAATCGGGTGCTTAGCTCAGCTGGTAGAGCATCGCCCTTACAAGGCGAGGGTCGGGGGTTCGATCCCCTCAGCACCCACCAAAGATTATTGGAGCGGTAGTTCAGTTGGTTAGAATACCGGCCTGTCACGCCGGTGGTCGCGGGTTCGAGTCCCGTCCGCTCCGCCATTCATTTCATATCCCCGTACCGAATTAAATATGTAATGCTGAACTCGTTCGGGGCGTATGTTCAAAGATTATTTCACATTTCTGATTTCCTACTCGTGTTAAAATACCAAAAACATAACTACCCAGAGTAGTTATCGAATTGACCGGTTACGGAAGTGGTTAACTAAATCCTTTCGTTGTATAAAATATTCCACTCAAGCCTTTATAGATTATGTTTATAAAGCTTCTGTGCCTGATTTTTTATACACTGATAGGGTAAACTATTCATAACTACTCAGCGAATAGTAAAAAATAATAGTAACTGTTCAGGGTTGAGCTGAGTAGTTACAACTATTCATAATTTGATTACGGAAGAGTTCAAATCCTATGTTAATGCAAGCTATTCGAGATCGGGCACAGTCATGGATTGCCTGGGTTATTGTTTCTTTATTGATCGTCGTTTTTGCTTTTTGGGGCATCAGTTCATATCTTGAGCCGGACTCTAACGCCAGCGTAGCAACGGTCAATGGAGTTGATATCAAATACAATCAGTTCCAACACGAATATGATTTAAAGCGTTCGCAATTGATGTCTCAGTTTGGTGGCAACATCAGCCCTGAAATGTTGGAAAGTCTGGGTATAAAAGATCAAGTGTTACAGCAATTAGTTGATGAAGAAATCCAATACCAGACATTAGGAGATCGAGGTTTTCGTGTTGGTGACCAACAACTTTTTAATATGATTGCTCAATTTCCGGAGTTTCAAGTTGATGGTATCTTTGATCGTGCCAGATATGAACAAATGCTTGGCAGTATTCGCTCAACGCCTGTTATTTGGGAGTATCAACAAAGAAGAGCTCTATTATTGGAACAACCTGCCCGAGGGGTGGCCAGTACGGTGCTGGTATCTAAAGTTGGGCTGAGCCATATGGTTAAAGTGAGGGATCAGGAACGCTCGGTTGGTTATGTTGTACTTTCAGCCAAAGACTACGAAGATAAAGTTACTGTTGAAGAAGCAGAAATTAAAACGTACTACGACAGCAATCTGGAGCGATATAAAAACCCAGAGCAAGTCAGCGTTGAATATGTAGAACTTTCCGCCGATGATTTGAAGAAAAATATTGCAGTTGATGAAGGTGAGTTACTCATGCGTTATCAAGCCCAAGAAGAGAACTATGCCGTTGAAGAACGTCGCCAAGCGAGTCATATCTTAGTAGAAGTAGATCCGGATGGTGACGAGAGTGAAAAGGCTGCAGCTAAAAGTAAAGCGGAAGCTATTTTGAGTCGTTTGGAAAACGGTGAATCATTCGAAGATTTAGCCGCTGCGGAATCCGATGATCCCCTCTCCGCTAAGAAGGGTGGCGATCTTGGTTTCTTTGAGTCGGCTTTCATGGATAAGTCCTTTGTCAAAGCGACCTATGCGCTAGAGAAAGGGCAAATGAGTGGAGTTGTACGCAGTGGTTTTGGTTTTCATATTATTAAATTGACAGACATAGAACCACGTCGCGTTAAACCTTTTGCAGATGTACGCTCAATGCTTGAAGATGAGTATTTGAATGAAAAAGCTGAAGATTTTTATTATGACCAGATTGAGCAATTAGAAACACTAGCTTATGAAAACCCGGAAAGCTTGTCAGTGGTTTCTGATATTTTGGGTTTAGAAATTAAGACTTCAGAATTGTTTAGTCGTGACTTTGGCTCTGGCATAGCTCAAGAGGACAAAGTTCGTGCAGCGGCGTTTGGTGACGATGTAATGGAGAATAAAAATAACAGTGAAGCTGTTGAGCTGGGTGCTAATAAAATATTGGTGCTTAGAGTTAAAGAGCATAATACGGAGTCTACAAAAAAACTAGATGAAGTTCGCGCTCAGGTCAAGAGAACCTTGAAAAGAGATAAAGCAAGAAATGCCGTGCAAGTATTTGGGGATGAATTATTGAAGCAAGCGCAATCGGGAGCCGATGTAGGTGAACTGTTAGTTGAAGATGAGCTTGAATGGGATAAGCCTGGTTTTATTGGGCGCCAATATACAGATATGGATAATGGCTTGGTAAGTGCCATTTTTAAAACGGTGAAACCTAAAGCAGAAGAATCTGTTTATGGTACCTATCAACTTACAAGTGGGGACTATGCGCTTTATGCTATTTACGGTGTTCAGGATGGGGATATCAAAAGCCTGAAAGAAGAAGATAGAAAGAGTATGGTCGAAGGTCAGACTCAAATGCGAGGCGTATTAGACTATCGAAGCATGTTAGAGGGATGGAAAAAGAGTGCTGATGTGCAAACCTACCCAGATAGGCTTTAACCTAGGAGTCTGTCCGAGAATGGCAAATTTAGCGAAAACGTGATTTTTTAATTATTATTTATCAATAACTTAAAAATTTAAATTTTCGAAAAACCGAGTTCTCGGACAGGCTCCTAGACTTTATGTATTAACTCGCCAACAACTTGTAAATCTCAATATGTTGCTTGTTGGCAAGTAAATGCATAAAGTCCGATGGTATTAGGCAATCATTATTCCAGAAAAAAGACTTCTAGAATAATGAGTTGCGAGTTAATGCATATCAGAAAAGTCAGTTGATTCACGGCGCACTGTAGAGTGTTGAGAAAGAGAGACAACAAAAAAAGGGTTTACATATGTAAACCCTTTAATAAGATTGTGTCACTATTTCTTAAAGCCTTCTACGGGCTTTTACAAAACAATTCTCTAAATCTGTAACTATTCAGCATATTTAGATATTTCACAAAAAATACAACAATTTAAATTGCAAATAATCTTAATCGGCTTTGTATACTAAATACATAGGAACAAACATCATCAAACAACCAACTATCCAGCTACCAAAAGCGGCAACTGGCATAGAAGCGATGCCAATGAACAACGCTACGAGACCCATAGCTGCATTTTTCTTTTTCATTTTACCTCTCCCTCAGGGGTTAGAAACAACATGCCAAAGGCATGGCACCTATCCGCCGTACTCATTACGAGTTAAAGAGGCGAATCGATATGTAAGTCGGATAACACGATAATAGGGCTGTTAAAAAAACGCAAGTTTTTTCGACCTTCCTTGTTCTAACCGTGTGCTGTAATACCATCAACTGCTAAGAATGCAACAACAATTACAATGGAGAGCAATACTAGCATCTGAACAATATCGGACACATAGCTATAATCTACAGGGTTTTTTTTATCCGCCATCATAAATATTCCTTAATTTTTAATTATAATTTAACCTTGGGGAATGCCTCCCCCCTTTTCTGCTGTAGTCTAATAGGTTTGCGACACTAGGTAAACAGCGAGTAATTCTTGAGTGACAGCCCATATTGTTTTTGTTGTTGCCATTTCTGCGTTAAAAAATGATTATTTACATATGTAAACTCACGCAATATCCTTATAAACTGACGACAACAGAGCCGCTTGCTATGTTGTCCGAATAACTCCGGAGACAATGCCGAGTACTTGAACTTCATTATTATGTAAATAGATCGGTTTCATGTCCGGGTTTGCAGGTTGTAAGCGGATACCATTAGGTTCTACGTAGAATTTTTTTAATGTAACCTGTTCACCATTAATTAAAGCAACGACAGACTGCCCATTTTCAGCAGACTCTCTTTTTTCAACAATAATAATGTCTCCATCCTGAATGTTGTCATCAATCATGGAATGCCCACGTACTTTGAGCGCATAAGAGTTTTTTCGCACCATGCCTTGAGGAGCGGCAACCGTTTCATTATCTTCGCAAAGGTCAATGGGTTCGCCAGCAGTAACCCAGCCAAGCAGTGGCAGTTCTATCATGCTGTCTGCGTAGCAATCTATTTCTTCGAGATTCGCTGTCCAGAGAGGCCGTTCTTTTTTAGGGAACAAGACGCTTATAGATGCCATGATCACTCCTTGTGACGGTTGGGTTAAATATCCCTTATCTGGATTTTGTGCCTAAACATAGAACTCTGTCAATAAATTTATATTATTCAAACCAGTCTTTTAGTTTTTGTTGGGCTTGTGTTTTTACATTAGCGTCAATATAAGCGGCTATGGAGGCAATAGCGATGGTCAAAGCACCGAGGTCATCCGCGAAGCCTACTGCGGGAATCATGTCAGGAATAAGGTCGGTAGGCAGAACAAAATAGCCCAGAGCACTGTAAATTACAGTTTTTGCCCACATGGGTGTTTCCGGCCTTTGAGCGGCATAATAAAGCCATAATGACTTTTCGACGATTTCCCAACCGGCCGTTTTTGCGAAAAGTTTCAGTTTATCCCAATATCGTTCTTCGTTATATTCTTCGATGTAGTTCTCAGTCTTGATCTCTTGGGGCAATTTATTCATTTATTTGTCAGCCTGTTTGAAATTCCAAGATGGGTTGATGCCAAACTTGGCAGAGTTTGACTTTGTTAAAACTGGTTTTAAGGTCAAGTACTTCATCGATTTTGAAATTTTTTTCTGCTGTATTTTTTTCTTCCATGTTATCAAATGAAAGCTTACCTTGAGACCCTAGTATACATACTAGAGGGTGTTCGGGGTTATCAGTTCGTGAGCTAACTACAGCAACTTCTCCACTCACCAGTTTAACCATGGTTGCGGGCAACAAAGCTCCGGTAATCGGTAAAATTTGCTGCATGACGTGTTCTTCTTCGTTTTTTGTACGAATGTTTAGACGTAAATATTCTTGACTTATTATCGGGTTGCGGCTGCATCGTACAGCGATCAAGGTGCAATAACGATCAGCCAGTGATAAAGCTAAAGCATGTTTGGTGATTGAGTTTCCGCGCATACCTAGTGGACCACTACCATCTTCTCGCTCATGATGTTGCATGACGGCGTTGAGCCAGTCTCTATTTTTTATACCTTGTTCGCTTAGTTTTTGCTTACCCAGCTTTGGGTGAGATTCGAATGCTGAAGTTTGTAATAAATTTAATTCTTGTGTGTTCTCACAAAGTTCATCTTGAAGCTTTGCAACAATGATATTCATAGTTATCGCCGCGCAAATGAGCGAAAAAATATCTTCTTCAGGCCATTCTTCATGTTTTGCGTAGAGCGCAGCTACAACGCTCACATGTATCGAGTTTCGCACAGTGAAAGGAAGATGGTTATCAATAATGAGACTGGCTAATGCGGCGTTCGAGTTAACAGTTACAGCTTGCCAAACCTTGTCACGAATAGAAGTAACGATATCGGACAAAGGTGATTCCAACGTGGTTGGCGCATGCAAGACAGGAAAAAGACTGATCTTGGCTTCGTGCAACAGTTGAAAAGGGTGGGAGTTATCTGATGCTTCAGTCATGATTTTTCAAGTTGTCTCCACAGTTTTTATAGAGGGTTTTTGTACAATTAGTGGGTGGTTATCGCAGGCACATACCTTAATTCTAGGTTAATATTAATCTATAACGAACATTTTTTATAAAGCAGTAGTCAGAAATGATTGGCAAGCTGGAAAAAAAATGCAAAGTGAGAGTAGACTTTGTGTTTGGTTAAACTCAGCACAAACAGGTTCCTGGCTAAATTGTACGCCACGCTGATCTCGTAGCGGTGTTAGGATTTTTCACAATAGAGCGACTATTACTCAATTTGGTATTTAATGTCAGCTATAATTTTTTTGAATTATATCTGACGACAAAACTTAATTCTTCTAGGGGGGGGGCAAGGATGTTTATAGTCACTAATAGGAATATTTTAAAGAGTAAAAAACCAGAAGAAATGTTTGGTTCCAGGTTTAATACAAAAGGCCCTCAAGAGCTCAGGCTTGCCGTGGCCAAAATATCGGGGGGGAAATGGCAGGTTGATCTCCTTGATGATCGAGGTCCTGAAAAACAAACAAAAATTACTGGCCAGTGAAGCAATTTTTCTTACACTGCAAAAGAACATGCGAACAAAAAAACGAAACTGTCTTTTTTTTGTGCATGGTTTTAATAATGATTTTAAGGATGTATTGGAACGCGCTCATTTTTTTGAAAAAAACTATGGTGTGGAGGTGGTTGTATTCACTTGGCCCGCAAATGGTGGCGGTATCAAGGGAGTGGTAAGTTATAAAAGCGATAAACGTGAGGCCCAGCTGTCGGTAAATGCCCTGGATCGAACCTTTGAAAAATTATCCCAATATTTTATCGATCACCGTACCTCAGCTTGCAACCAGAGTTTTAGCCTCGTCATGCACAGCATGGGCAACTACCTGTTCAAGAACTTAATGAAATCTTCGGTGTACGGTGGCGAAACCTTACTCTTTGATAACATCATTATGGCTGCCGCCGATGTGAACAATAAAGACCACGAAGAATGGGTCGATCGCATTGCCTTTAGAAAACGTCTTTACATAATGATTAACGAAGACGACTCAGCCTTATTGACATCACGTCTCAAATTTGGTGAAAAACAACGTGCTCGATTAGGTCATTATACGCGAAACCTCAATTCGAATAGTGCAGTGTATATAGATTTTACAAATGCCAAGCATGTAAAACGTTCCCATGCGTATTTTGAAGACGCCATAAAGAATAAAAATGTTAAAGATGTTTTTCAGAAAGCGTTTAATGGTGAACGGGCAGAAAAAGGCTTACTCTATGAAGCAGAGATGAATGCTTATTCTGTTGTATAAACATAGTACTTATTTCTCACATTTCAAATAAGTTAAAGAGTTAAGGTGAACGCTGATTACATAAAAATTGATTCAGGGGTGGTTAACGTTTTTTTATGTAACTATAAATTAATTACTGATGCTGCATTACTGCGTAAATATGAAACTATATTAAGTGTGGCGGAACATTTACGCTGGCAGGGGCTGGAATGCAGCAAGGTGAAGCGCCGATATCTGATTACACGCGCAATGATTCGAACAATTTTATCGGCGGCATTAGGTTGTTCGTTGAGTGATTTTGAACTCGTTGTGAGCGATAAAGGCAAGCCTCAATTGCTTCATTCCGATGGATGGCAATTTAATCTCTCTCATAGCCACGATGTCGCAGTGCTGGCTATAACACGTCATGTTCAATTGGGTGTTGATCTGGAGTATAAACCAAGAAAAATGCGTGCTCTGCCCATTGCACGTAGTTATTTTTCCGAGGCTGAAATCACTCTGCTTGAGTCATTGCCAGAGAATGAGGTTAACGAATGTTTTTTATCTTTATGGACCTTAAAAGAAGCTTATCTTAAAGCTGTAGGTTCTGGTTTATCTGGTTCACTTAAGTCTTGTCGATTCTTACTCAACCATCAGCGCGCAACGATTGCTATTTCTGTTGATCCACCTCTTGTCAAACGATTTATTGATTGTTGGCAGTGTGAATATGATATAGCGTATCAGCTCGCAATTACGACTTTATCGGATAAAAAAAATCCTTTGGCCATTCAGGCCTATGACTTTATTCCTGGTCAGGATTGTTCGGAACGGAAGCTTGGGAAATTATTTTACGGCCGCTTGAGTTAATCCTCACTTATTCAAAGTAATTTGATCAAAAGCATTCCACCTGTAGTCCGCTTTTTTTGTGTGGTGTTAAGAAGAGACAGGTGGATTGAGTTTGATCGTTGACCTCTTTGAAATACCTGATGTAGGCTAGGAGAGCTGAATACTGTGTTGAGCATACGGAAAACATTAAACACTTACCCGTTATCTGAAAATATAATAACTTAAGGAATGCGCGTAGAATAACTTGATCATATAGTCCTTAGCTTAGCGTCTGAGATTGTTTTGATGGAGCAAAATACAGAAATAGTTGTTTTTATTTTGAGTTTTGTAATTGCAGAATGAGTCTAGGTGGATTGAGGATGGGGCAGTTATTTTGTCTACATTTCTAAAACTGAAGAGGTAGTTTTTGTTTGCTTATCGGGTAGAGGTTGGGGAAAATTATAGCCGAGATTTATTATAGCCGCTTATGTGTAGCTGGATAGAACTCGATTGGATTGTCATCTATGCGGAGGGAGTTTCATGAGTAAAAAAGAGGAAAAAAAAGTAGAGCAAACAACAGAGGCTGCGACGGCTCCTGAGGGAGAGTCAACGGCTCAAGTTTTATTACGTGGTTTGTATATGGTGTTATTTGCGATTATCACTCGTTTGGCCGAGTTTGTGATCTGGGGTGCTGCAATTATACAATTAGTATACAAGCTGTCGACCAAAAAACCGAATGATCGTATTACGACATTTGGCGATAGTTTAGCGCAATATATAACACAAATTGTGCGGTTCCAAACCTTTAACTCGGACGAAAAGCCTTTCCCGTTTCAGTCGTGGCCAGCTCCTGCGATAAAAGAAGAGTCGTCAGCAGCCTCTGCAACAGATGGGACGCCACCGACTCAGCCTCAAGCGTCGTAATTAGAAGAATAAATAAGCTGTAAGCAAAAAGCGGATCTTTATTGATCCGCTTTTTGCTTTTCATCCCGTTCTACCCCGTATTTCTCATACCTGCCGCGATGGCGTTGATTGAACGGAGTAATGGGTCTCGCCAGCGAGCACGTTCTTCTTCTCGTATATCAGTGTTGCGCGTTCGTTCTAATAACGCAATTTGAATATAATTGAGCGGGTCGAGGTAAGGGTCTCGGCGTTCAATGGATAAAGCTAAGGCGGGGTTGTCACTCATTAGTTTTTCATTACCGCTAATCGACAAGATCTCCTGAGTCGTGCGTTGATACTCTTCAGTAATGATATCGAAAAGTTTTTCACTCAGTGCCTTATTTTCACTTAACTTGGCATATTCACGGGCAATAGTTAGGTTACCTTTAGATAAAGCCATTTGCGTGTTATCAAGTAAGACACGGAAAGCCGCACATTCTTGGTACATGGTGGATAATGCCTTTGTCTTGTCTTCTGAGTTTTGATGCCATTCTTTCAAGGCGCTGCCGATACCAAACCAGGCAGGTAAGGTGTGTCGTGATTGTGCCCAGCCAAACACCCAAGGAATAGCACGAATAGAATCTTTGGAGCGATCTTTAGTTTTGCGATGTGATGGGCGAGAACCAATATTTAGCAGGCCAATTTCTGATACGGGTGTAGATTCATAGAAATAGTCTAAAAATCCTTCAGTTTCAGATGTGAGTTGTCGGTAACGTTTTTCACCGATGGCGGCAAGTTCTTGAAAAGTTTTGCTATAGGATGTTGATGTTTGTTCGTTAGGTCTGACGATGTGGCTGCTGGCTTTCATCAGGCCCGTGACTCCCATAGTAAGCTCATAAGCCGCTGTTTCACTATTGCTGTATTTATAGGAGAGTACTTCTCCTTGCTCAGTGAATTTTATTTGTCCCGAAACGGTTCCGCGTGGCTGAGCCATGATGGCCTCATTGGTTGGGCCTCCTCCTCGCCCTACCGTTCCACCCCGGCCATGGAACAGACGAAAAGATACGTTCCGGTCTTTGCAAATCTTTGTTATCTTTCGTTGCGCGTCAAGTAATGCGCAAGCAGAGGCAAAAATACCGCCGTCCTTGCAAGAATCAGAATAGCCCAGCATTATTTCTTGTTGGTTATTTGTTGCCTTTAAAAGTGCACGGTAGGTTGTATTATCCAGCAGTGCTGACATTACTTCTTCAATATGTTGTAAGTCTTCAATAGTTTCAAACAGCGGAGTGATACGAATATGGCATCTCCATCCCGTTCGTTTTTTTTCTACTAGGCCAGCTTGGCGAGCCAAACACATGACTTCGAGAATGTGATTAGTAGTATGCGTCATCGAAATAACATAATTGCCAAAAGCTTTGGCGCTGACTTCATTTTGCATTTCTTTCATGACATGAAAAACTTGCAGCGTTTCTTGAGTAGATTCTGAGAGTTGTTGAAGCTCTAAACCTAATGTGTTGTCCGCTGAAATGAGATCGCATAGTACTTTGGTTTTCGATGGTTCGTCTAAATCTTCGTAGCGTTGATCTTTCAAAAAGCGGACATTTTTTATTATGTCTGAAACAGCATCAGTATGACGAGTTGATTCTTGTCGAATGTCCAGGGCCAGTAAATAAAAGCCAAAAGTTTCAACCAGTCGGATTAAATCCTTTAGTTCGCCATTTGCAATATTGGCATCGCCATGACTGGCCAGCGAGTTACGAATGATTTGTAGCTCAGATAAGAATTCATCTTCAGAGCTGTAACCGTGATGAATGTCGCCAATGGCTCGATCTTGAAGGCGGCGTTTTAATGCGATCAGGTTTTGCTCTAAACGATAGCGCATAACAAACAGTTTGCGACGGTAAGGTTCGTTAATAAAGCGATTTGGGTTATCTCCAAAAACGGCGAGTCCATAGAGCTGGTCGCTGTCGATGCTTTCTAAAAGATCTCGTGATGGTTTGCATAACAATACCGAATGAGTCAACACCAAGTGTAAGCTAGATACTCTGCGAATGTATTCCAGCGCTATCGCTCTGGATTGTAGTCTGAGCGCGAATTTTGTTGTTTCTGGTTTAACGTTAGGATTACCGTCTCGGTCACCGCCTATCCAGGAGCCGAAACGAAGAAAGCTGGGTATGTTGATGGACTGCTGTTTGCTTGTATCTTTGAGGTAAGTTCTATTAATTGCATCTTCCATGAAACGATAAGTTTGTGGAACTGCCTGAAAGAGGCTATCTTGAAAATAATAAATGCCATTGCGTATTTCATCTTGGACTTGAGGTTTGTGAACACGAACTTCATCGGTTTTCCAGAGTAATTGAATTTGATCCTGGATAGATTGTGTTACTGTGTCACGTTCTTGCCTAGAGAGTCTGGGATCATCCAGTTGCTCACTTTTTACAAAGATACGGCGTAATATTTCCATGATCGTACGACGTCTGGATTCGGTAGGATGTGCTGTTATGACGGGGATATATTTTATTTCGCCCAATAGTGTTTGCAGTTCGGTTAACGTCATTCCTTCAGCCTGGAAGTCACGTATGGTGGAGTCGAACGAACCATTCCATAATGGTCCGTTGGTGCGAACTTCACGGCGGCGTTGCTGATGTTTGAATGCTTCTTCCGCAATATTCACCAAGCTAAAATAGGTGCTGAATGCACGAACTACATGAGTTGCCAGTTCGGGATCCATTGTTTTTATAAAACGATTTAGTTGCGCGTGTTTATGCGGATCGTTTTCTTTATGTAAGTGTATGTACCCTTTTCTTAGCCTTTCAACCGCTAAAAAAACACGTCCGCCTTCTTGTTCACGGAGCACATTCCCGAGCAAGGTGCCAAAGAGTTTAACGCGTGATCGTAGTGCTTTATCATTCATAAAATATTGATTTTTAATGTTATATTTAGGTTTCGGAGCCTTCAACAGGGCGCATTATACCTTATTTGATAAATTTGTCTGATAAGCGCGCCAGATTAGCATTCACTGTGGTTCAGTTAGGGTTGTGAGGTCTTGTTCGGCAGATAAAAACAAGCCTATATAGATAATTTTAAGCTAAAAATAGCTGGTAAGCTTCATTGTCAGTTTCGTCAATATAGTGATACTCCAGCTCATTCATTAATGCCTGGCAAGCGGCTAATTCGCTATCGTTCACCTGTATGCCTAACAACACTCGACCATAGGCGGCACCATGGTTGCGATAATGAAACAAGCTAATATTCCAACGCCCGCCAATTTTGTTTAAAAAGTTTAACAGAGCTCCGGGTCGTTCGGGAAATTCGAAACGATACACTCGCTCATTTTCAATTTTCGGAGTTCGACCGCCCACCATGTGGCGAACATGTAGTTTTGCTAATTCGTCGTCCGATAAATCGGTTACTTTATATCCTTGGGTTATGAGCTTTGCTATTAATTTTTCTTTTTTCCCTGATGAATGTAATAATCGCACTCCTACAAAGACTAACGCTGAAGAAGAGTCAGAATAACGATAGTTGAATTCTGTAATGCTGCTTTGTCCTAACAGGCGACAAAATCTTTGAAAGCTGCCTGGCTGTTCTGGGATCGTTACCGCGATAATCGCTTCATTTTTTTCCCCAAGTTCAGCCCTTTCTGAAACGTGGCGCAATCGATCAAAATTCATATTGGCGCCGGAATCTATGACTACAAACGATTCATTTGATATTGTTTCGCGCTCAATATATTTTTTCATGCCCGCTACCGCTAATGCGCCCGCCGGTTCGGCAATAGAACGTGTATCTTCGAAAATATCTTTAATTGCAGCACATATTTCATCTGTAGATACCAGTATCACCTCGTCGACACATTCTTTAGCGACTTTGAATGGTTCAACGCCCACTTGGCGTACAGCAACAGCATCAGCAAAAATTCCAACCTGTTCCAGTGTGACTCGCTTTCCGGCTTTTAATGCTTCGTACATACAAGGTGCATCATCGGGTTCCACGCCAATAATTTTAATTTCAGGATGAAGGTGTTTTATGTAAGCCGATACACCTGCAATAAGGCCACCTCCACCAACAGGAACAAAGACCGCAGACATGCCGCCATGCATTTGACGAAGAATCTCCATAGCAATCGTACCTTGGCCTGCTATTACCTCGGGATCGTCGAAGGGATGGATAAATGTCATTTTCTGTTGCTCGGCCAATTCCAAAGCATGCTGGTAAGCTTCGTCATAGCTGTTGCCATGCAAAATTACATCTGCTCCGTACCCGCGGACTGAAAAAACCTTAATTTCAGGTGTTGTTTTTGGCATAATTATTAAGGCTTTTATAGCAAAGCGTTTGGCGGACAAAGCAACACCTTGAGCGTGGTTTCCAGCGGAAGCCGTCACGACACCTTGTTGCCGCTCGATTTCTGAAAGTTGAGCCATCTTGTTATAAGCCCCGCGTAACTTGAAGGAAAACACAGGTTGCAAGTCTTCCCGCTTCAAATAAGCGTTATTGGTTATGCGAGCAGACAAATTTGGCATAAAGTCCAATGGCGTCTCTATTGCAACATCATAAACTTGCGCTTTTAAAATTTTTTTTATGTATTTTTCGCTCATTTTCTCTATGGGTCTATTAGGATTAAGCATTTATGTTGAATAAACTAAAGTTGTCTAACATTGGTACTAGAGAAAATACACTCCAATACCAATATGAGCAATGATATGATATTGCCAAAATTTATATATACAAGGGGTTTCACTATGTCTACTGACGATTATAAAAAAGCGGCCGCCTTGGCTGCGTTAGATTATGTTGAGTCGGGCTGGGTCGTTGGTATCGGCACAGGCTCTACAGCAAACCATTTCATTGATGGTTTGGCGACCATTAAACACAAGATAGACGGCGCTGTGGCCAGTTCAGAAGCGTCAGCAGAAAGATTAAAAAGCCACGGAATAGTAGTTTTGGATCTAAACAGTGCGGGAGATCTCCCCATTTATGTTGACGGCGCGGATGAAAGTAATAAATATCTTCATCTGATCAAAGGCGGTGGCGGTGCATTAACCAGAGAAAAAATAGTTGCGGCTGCAAGCAAAACCTTTATATGCATTGCTGATGACTCAAAGCTGGTTGATGTTCTGGGTGAATTTCCTTTGCCAGTAGAAGTTATTCCCATGGCTCAAAGCTATGTGGCGCGTCAAATCATCAAGCTGGGCGGTACGCCTGAGCTTCGCCAGGGTTTCAAAACAGATAATGGCAATGTAATTGTTGATGTTAAAGGCTTACAGATTGCTGAGCCGGAAAAACTTGAGGGCGAGTTGAATGCTCTTGCTGGTGTTGTAACCAATGGTTTGTTTGCGATCCGCCCTGCAGATGTGCTGCTGCTGGGTGGCGCATCAGGCGTGAAAACTATTAAGTTTGGTTAAGTGAATAGAGGCCTTAATGAGGCAAAAAAATAGGGTTTAGATGATTGAACTGTTGATGAGAGCGGTATGAGGATTTGCCTGGCTGGGGAGTGTAGAAAAAGTCGTAAAAAAAGGGTTGACAGCGAGTCGAAGCGAGTTAGAATGGCCGTCCACTTGAGGAGAGGAAGCGAGAGCGGACTTGAGTTGAGGGGGTTAAGAAAGTCATTAGGAAATGGGAGTTGACACGGGCTGAAAGGGCCG
>UOFO01000080.1_pt1 | contig 22883 bp, 15 predicted proteins | sample 1988801 | NCBI WGS metagenome assembly UOFO01 (sample SAMEA4712195, study PRJEB27164) | hydrothermal vent metagenome | biome: marine basaltic hydrothermal vent biome; feature: marine hydrothermal vent; material: mineral | place: Pacific Ocean | collected 2011-06-14/2011-07-23 | depth 1719 m
CGTCTTGTTTTCTGAATCCGGGATTAAGTCTGCCTCTGTGGTATACAAGGATTGAAGAAGTTTTTTCACATTATCTGAGTTACTGTAGTTATCACCAATGGTATTGGCCATTGCCGTTTCTGCGCGAGCTGCACCCCGGGTTTTTCGTGCTTTGTAAAAACCGCAAGGCCCCTCGTTACGATACAGCTTGACGGATCGTTTGACACTAATGGGTGTCACCCCAAAGGCAATCGAGCAATTTCCGATTGCTTAACAAATCCGTTGACACAAAACTGCGCGGTGATCATACGGAACGATTCCTTATCCTCTTCATCGTGAACAAAGACAGGCATCAGGCCATTGAAGTAAGTAATCTTACACTCTTCATTCTTGACAGCGAGCACGTTGGTGATGGCAGTGAACCCATGTGGGAAAAGTGGGAGTTGACCCTGCGACATGATAAACCTCCGTTGGTAATGCAAATCGGACTGACCCAAACAAAGTGCCATCCTGGCGAACTGGGGTCAAATGAAAATCCGCGCTGCGTTATGAGGCGTATTGAATATTCTGCTTGTGAGCATATCTTACTTGTTGATCTAATTGGAGATGTGTTCGATTGGTAGCTAGGATTAGTAATATTAGAGATCAGGTTGTCTGAGGGTATATTCAGGGTAGTTTTTCAGCTTCACGAATAGCAAACGAGAGTGCTTCGCCTTCATGATCACTGGCGCTATAGACACAATGCCAGTTACAATTTTTTACGCTTTTCTGTGGTAATAAAATAAGATCACCAGGGGAGAGTTTATAAGCGTAACCGTGATCCAGTAATTGTCGAACAAAACTTGGACTTTGATTAATAAAAACCTCTAACGGGTCATTTTCTCGTTCATCCAAATAATCGCTTAACACTTCAGGTTGTTTTGCCATGTCTTTTAATAATTGAATATATTCTGATTTGATTTCATCTTTCAATATCGCTTGCTTTACTTCATCGTTAAAAAACGCAATAATTTCTTTGACTAAACTCGCCTTAGCTAAGGTAATCCAGATTGTTTCACCGCTAAGTTGTGCATAGACCACACCGAGGTGACCGGCTTCTACATCTTGATGGAGCTGCGCGCCGCCTTTAGGGGCGTTGAAATAAACAATACGTTCAACATAGGCGACCTGATCAATGTCGAGCAGTGATTGCAGCAGTTTTTCCAGCTGTTTATTTTGGCTGATGAGGGCAGATTCTGGAAAAATAGCCTCCGTGAGATTTCCCGCATGTTGTTGGCGCTGAAAATCTTCGGCAACATTCTCATAACCGGCGATGCCGAATGAAAAACGCAAGCGGAAAGACGAGTCGTCTTCAATGAAGGATAACCAGGAAAGTTTGACCCATAGATTTTCAGCAACCAGCTCCCCGTCCTTCAGCACATCAAATTCTAATGTGACAATTTCCTGGGGATCCGCTTCATCTTCTGTTGTTGTTAACATCTCATATACAGGCAGCAGACGTTCGCTATAATAGGGCGCATCGAACAACTCATCACAGGATTCACCATTAAGAATATGACTGTAAAAATCATGTGAATAACGAATCTGTTTCTGAAAATCGGCAAGCTCGGTGGTAATATAACCGGGGATATAAATAGCCTCTTGACGTAACCAGGATTTTTTGGCTTCGTTAATATTGAAAACTTGGGTTGGTGTATCGGAAGTGGCCAGCCAACAAACCTGATATCCCCTGCGTTGCAATAATAACGGAGATTTATAACCCTTTTTTTTGGCTATGATCGTCGCTTGTTCGAGATTGTTGGTGGCGGGCGCGATAAAATGAAGCTTGTCGGTCGTTTTTTTTAGCATGAGTGCAGCATAACAAAGTTATTAAAATATCGTGAATCAAAAATATAAAATCCTGTACGCCGAAATTGATCAATGCATGATCAAAGATCAACACGTTCTAAGACGACGTTTAAAAAAAACAATTGAGTTAGACGATCAATCTGCGTTACAAAAAATACAAGAAGCCATCACCAGGTCGCTAAGAATATGCGAAATACGTCGTCAAGGTGTGCCTGAAATCACCTATCCCGAGGCCTTGCCCGTATGTGAAAAACGAGAGGAAATTGCACAAACGATCACAAATAACCAGGTTGTGATTATTTGTGGTGAAACAGGTTCGGGAAAAACCACTCAGTTGCCTAAAATTTGCCTGGAAATAGGTCGTGGTATTAACGGAAAAATTGCACATACTCAACCACGTCGCGTTGCTGCACGTAGTGTTGCTGCAAGAATTGCCGAAGAACTGGGAAGCAATCTGGGTGATTGTGTAGGTTACAAAATTCGTTTTAGTGATCATACCCAAGACAGCAGTTATGTAAAATTAATGACCGATGGTATTTTGCTGGCCGAGACGCAAGGTGATCGTTTTCTTAATCAATATGACACGATCATCATCGACGAAGCGCATGAACGTAGTTTGAATATTGATTTTTTACTGGGCTATTTACAGCAACTGTTACCTAAGCGACGTGATTTGAAAGTAATTATTACATCCGCAACAATCGACCCACAACGATTTTCCCGGCATTTTAGCAACGCCCCCGTGATCGAAGTTTCAGGCCGAACCTTTCCGGTCGATATTCTGTACCGTCCTCAACTGGAACCGGAAGAAGGTGCGCAGACTCGTGATTTACAGCAAACGATACTGGATGCCGTTGATGAACTCTCAGCATTATCAATGGGGGATATTCTCGTATTTTTGAGTGGCGAAAGAGAAATCAGAGAAATCGCCGAAGCGTTGCGCAAACACCATCCCCCACATACCGAAATATTGCCATTATATGCACGACTCTCTGCGGCAGAGCAAAATAAAGTATTCCGCTCCCATGTTGGGCGCAGAATTGTGTTAGCCACCAATGTGGCTGAAACCTCGTTAACTATACCGGGGATCAAATACGTTATTGACCCGGGAACAGCACGAATCAGCCGTTACAGTTATCGGAGTAAATTACAACGCTTGCCGATAGAGCGTATTTCACAGGCCTCGGCCAATCAACGTTCAGGGCGCTGTGGCCGCATCAGTGCCGGAGTCTGTATTCGTCTCTATAGTGAAGATGATTATATTAATCGCGATGAATTTACCTTGCCAGAAATTCAGCGTACAAGTTTAGCCGCCGTTATTTTACAAATGAAATCTCTGGGGTTTGGCGATATTGATCAATTTCCTTTTGTTGATCGCCCAGACTCAAGAATGATTAAAGATGGCCAGCAAACATTATACGAACTGGGTGCGATGAACGAATCCGGCACGCTGACCAAAACAGGGCAACAACTCGCCAAGCTGCCGATTGACCCTCGAATTGGCCGTATGATACTCGCCGCGAACGAAGAATGTTGTTTGACGGAAGTATTGATTATCGCTGCCGTGCTGTCGACGCAAGACCCCAGAGAGCGCCCGTTGGATGCGCAACAAAAGGCGGATGCAAAACATGCCTGTTATAAAGATGAGCGCTCCGATTTTTTGTCTTTTCTAAAGCTGTGGGCGACGTATCACGACAACAAAAAACATCTTAGCGCAAACAAACTGAAAAAATTTTGTAAATCGGAGTTTATTTCTTATATGCGTATGCGAGATTGGCGCGATGTACATATGCAGCTTACTACGCAGGCTACCCAGATGGGATTAAAGCTGAATGATAAACCTGCTGACTATACCAATATTCATCGCGCTCTGTTGACAGGTTTACTCAGTCATATTGGATTTAAGCAGGAAGGGCGAGAATTTTTGGGGGCGAGAAATAAAAAATTTCAAATATTTCCCGGTTCTGCTTTGTTCAAAAAAAGTCCCAAATGGCTCATGGCCGGTGAGATTGTTGAGACAGCAAAAATATATGCCCGCGTCGTGGCCAAAATTGAACCGGAATGGTTGGAGCAAGCGGCGGCTCATTTAATAAAGCACAATTACAGCGAGCCGCATTGGGAAAAAAAACAGGCCATGGTTATAGGCTATGAGCGCTTAAGTTTATATGGAATCATTGTTGTTGCAAAGCGAAAAGTTGATTTTTCAACAGTAGATGCCAAGCTTGCCCGAGAAATTTTTATTCGCTGCGCATTAATTGAAGGAGAATTGCAAAGCAAGGCCTCTTTTTTTGATCATAACCAGACATTGATTTCTGAAATAAAAGATTTGGAACATCGCTCTCGGCGACAGGATATTTTAGTTGATGAAGAAGTTTTATATTCCTTTTATGATCAACATTTACCGCCCACAGTCTGTGATCGCCGATCATTGGAAAAATGGTTTAAACGAGCCAGCTCGACGCAGCAACAAGCTTTGTTATTAAAAAAAGAGCATTTACTGGCCAAAGATGAATCGGGAGTGAGTGCTGAGAATTACCCTCCTCATATTGTATTCAATGGTTTAAAAATGACGTTGCAATATCATTTTGAGCCGGGGCATGAGTTAGATGGCGTGACCGTTGAAGTGCCACTTGGTTTATTAAATCAACTCTCGGCAGCACCATTTGAATGGTTGGTTCCAGGCTTGTTAAAAGACAAAATAGTAGCACTGATTAAAACTTTACCTAAACGGTTACGCAAGAATTTTATTCCCGCGCCTCAGTTTGCCGATGCGTGTATGGAAAAAATACAGCAACAAGGGTCTTTGCTAACGGCACTCAGTCAGGCTTTGTTAAAAATGACAGGGGTTGAAGTGCAACATAGCGACTGGCAATCTGAGATGATAAGCAATCATCTTTTCATTAACTATCGTGTTATAAACCAATCTGGAAAACAAGTCGCTATGGGTCGGGATTTGTCTGTGTTACAAAACCAGCAAGGGCAGGCTGCGGCCCAGTCATTTGCTGCAGCAGACGTTGAGGGCTACCCAAAGAAAAACATTACCAACTGGGACTTTGGCGTGCTTAGTGAACAGATAGAAATTGATAAGAAAGGTATCCGGGTTATTGGTTATCCGGGTTTACTTGATGAGCAAAACAGCGTCACACTCAAACTTTTTGACACGCTTGAAAAATCACAGCAGGAGACGTTATCTGGTTTACGGCGTTTGTTTATACTCAACTTGACAGAGCGCGTGCGCTACATTGAAAAAAACATGCCCGACTTGCAACGCAGTTGTTTACTATTTTCCAATGTGGGGACGTGCCAGCAGCTTAAACAGGATTTGGTGCATGCAACGATTGATGCCGTTTGCATCATCTCGGGTGAGTTTGTGCGCGACAAAAAATCATTTGATGCACGTATTGAGCAAGCAAAAAAAGAAATTGTTGTTCGTGCAAATGAGTTAGCAATAAAGGTTTATGCTATTTTGACCGAATATCACGCCGTCAACACTCGACTCGGCAGCATGAAAAAACCGGCATGGAAAAACGCCGTAACGGACATTCATCGACAATTAAACGCTTTAATTTATACAGGCTTTGTCAGCGCAACACCTATGGAACAGTTGCCCCACATCCGGCGCTATATTAAAGCAATCGATAAACGCCTGGATAAACTCAAACTGGGAGTGGCTCAAGATGAACGTATAATGGCACAATTTTTACCCTTATTACTAAGATATGAAAAAACACTAGAAAACAATAATCAACCGTTGTCTGCTCATAGTGAACGACAGCGTTATCGATGGATGCTGGAAGAACTAAAAGTATCGTTGTTTGCACAAGAACTAAAAACAGCCATGCCTGTGTCAGTAAAGAGATTGGATAAACAGTGGGTAAAAATAAGGGTACAGGAACAAATTAAATGATGCTCATTACGGGTTTTGTGCCCTATAAAGAAAAGTTAAATGCCTCGGAAGCCTTGATTTCTTCAATGCGAAGTAACTTACCCGATGAGCTTCGCAATTTTGAAAGTCAGCTTGCGTTCGAACTGATTGAGGTCGATGAGACTTCTCGGGAAACCGAACACCAAACGTTAGAGACTCAATTGCTGTGTCTGTTAAAAAAATATAAACCCACCCTGTGTATCTTTACAGGCCAGGCTCCCCCGTATAATAAAATAACCATCGAGAAAGTCGGATTGAATTCGTTTATGGGCCAGCTTATTCATGCGGATCGCCCCGTGGCTTATTGGTCTGATTTGCCAGGCATCGAAACATTACCGGCGGCGGTAGAAGCACAAAACATCCCGGCCACACATTCGTACTATGCGGGACAACATCTGTGTAATCACATTCTTCATTCCAGTTTGTATTTTTCTGAACACTTATCTTTATCACACCGTTCCGGTTTTATTCATATTCCAGTGTTACCGGGACAGGTGAAAGAGGTTTATAAAAATTCTGCGTGTATGCCATTGGAGATGACAAGAAAAGCATTGCTGGCCATTATTAAACATGTGATGGCAATGGAGGCATATACCATCATGGCTGAATAACCCGAAATCCCATCCGCTTTCCCATTCATTACCACTCAAATCAGAGCGTTTTTCACGTAAAGAATGCATCGGTTTTTTTGCCGGAATTTTACCCGAAGAGAGCAAGCGTAAACTGATCGCCAAAAATATTGGTATTAGCGTGCAAAATTATTTTGCGATGCTGGAATGCATTGGCGGAGAGTGCGTGGGTGCCATCACCTTTATGCCCACAGACCAACCTTTAGCAGAGGAAGATAGGAAATGTCGCGCTTTATCGAAAGATCAGTTTGCTGATATTTTAGATCAACTACCGAAAAATTCTTTGATGGGTGGTGAGGGTGGTTGTGGCCGGTCTTTTTTTTTAATCTCTTGTAAAAGGCACAGCTTCATTTGAGAATGAATTTACTTAGACAAAAGATGTAGCGTAATGGTCACGCGCCGGTTTCTTGCTCTGCCTTCATTGGTTTCATTCGATGCCTTGGGGCGTGTGTCGGCGTAACCAATGGCTCGAAGTTGAGCGGCGGGTACGCCTTGCTCAATAAGGTAGCGAGTCATATTCGTTGCTCTGCCTGTGGAGAGTTCCCAATTGGAAGGGTATAACGTGGACTGGATGGGAGTATTGTCAGTGTGCCCCGCAATAGAGACAGAATGAGAATGTTGTTTTAGCAAACTGGCAATCTCATTAAGCGTTTTATGAGCATGCACTTTAATGGATGCTTCTCCCGGTTCAAAGATAAGCTGGTTGTTTAACGTAACACTGAGCTCTTTGTCGTTTTCTTCAATAGTAATATTGTCTTTGTTTTGCTGCGTACTTTTCAAGCGTTGTTGCCACGCGCTGGATTGCGTGGTTTTTGTGTTCTCGACGACCATTGTTGCAGGCTGTTCTTTGTTTGCATTTTCCTCTGTAGCGCTGTTTTGATAAGACAGCAATAAGACAAATAACGTTACCAGCAGTGTTAACATATCGATATAGCTGATCAGCCAGGAATCCTTTTCTTCTAGCGACGAATAATCGGTAGATATGGGTAAGCCCGTAGTGAACAGCCGCGTATCTTCCAGGCTTGAACGGTTATGGCTTTGCAGCGTGTGATATCGGTTTTCAGGCATTACGGTTGCGCTTCTAATAAAGAACCTTGAGCGGATGTTGCTGTGCACGGTTGGTGTTCCATGAAGGCACCGAGCGTGTCCTTTATTATGCTTGGGTGTTGGCGCTCAGATAATAAAATAATACCCTCTCGCATGATGGCCATAACCATCAGATCTTTTTCCAATTCACGTTCTTTTTTTATCGCCAAAGGCTTTAAAACCAGGTTCGCAGCAATAATGCCGTACAGTGTAGACAGCATCGCCAATCCCATCGCCGCCCCCACTTGCCCCAAAGAGCTGGCATCTAAATGGTTGAGCATGTGGATCAAGCCCAACAAAGTACCCAGCATGCCAAATGCAGGTGCAAAACTCGCCATTGATCTTAGTATCTGAGCATCCGTGCCATCTCTTGATCGTAAGCCCTGACTATGCCATTGCATCACTTTATCAACGTCTTTGATGGGTGATCCGTCCAATACCAGTTGTATTCCTGAGCGAAGAAAAGTGTTATCAATGGTGTTTGTTTCATATTCTGCGGCTCTGATATTGCCGCGCCGGTAGTAATCAGCCGCGCGTAACAGCTTTTCTATTTCATGGTAATAAACAAGCTGTTTATGTTTGCGAAAGAGTAAAGCGGAATGCAGCGCTTGTCTGACATCGGCAAAGGGGCGAGATATTAATGTTGCGGTCAACGTGCCGCCGAGCACGACAAGCAAACCAGGAAGATTGAGAAACGCAAACAGCTCGTGTTGGAAGTCGAATAGAAACCAGACACAGACAAATCCGAGACAACCAATGGTTGCTGCTACAGTAAATTTCTTAATCATCACTACCCTCTCCGCTCGGTTGATATGCTGTAAACAGCAAAATCTATACCGAGCTAAAAAAGAGAGCATAAAAAATTGTAAGTTTTTGAAAAATCAATCTATTTTTTATGTTGAGTATGAATAATTCGAAAACAAAAATCCATGTCTTGGCACGGCAGACGGCAATAATATGCCGCCTGATGGTCTAACTTTTTCCTGTACCGCGAATCAGTTTTCTCGCTTCATTAATAGCTACAGTGAGCAGAGCAAGGTCTGTTGCATTGCTGCTTTTAAAGTTTTCCAGATGATCCATATATTGATGAACATTTATTTTATTCACCTCTTGCCATTGATCTAATGCCATTTTTGCATCACTGCTTTTATCTGATAGTAATAATGCTTCACGAGTAATGGTGCGATGAACACGGAATAAATCGTTACGTAACGCCGCTCTTGCCAGTCGTGGCCAGCGGCCTGCTTCAGACAAGTCAGTGATGAGATCGCGTAACCAGTGGATATCCAGCAATGTGCCCAGTTCAAAATAGAGTTTGGCAACCGTCAGTATGGGGCGTTCTACTGTAGAGGCAACTTCGGTAATATCTAATGCTGAATAAAGCGGCAATAGCGAGGCAATGGTCGCTGCCAAATCGTCAGGCACACCGGCATCTATATAGCGTTGCTTGTCTGTTTCCAGTTGGTTTCTTTCTTCTGGGTCTAGCATGTCAAAAAAGTTTTTTGAAATTTCATGCACGCTGGCTTGGAAAGACTGAATGCTCAGGCTTATATCAAGAGGTTGTGTGCAATTTCTCAGAAACCACTCTGTTGCACGGCTGGTCAGTTTGCGGGTGATTTCCAGCAGCTCACTTTTATCCCGTGCGCTTATTTTGTTATCTAATTCATTTATTTTGTCGCGGAGGTGATGCGTTCCAAATATATTTTTTGCGACAACATAAGCACGAGTGACATCAGGTGCTTTGGCTCCCGTATTTTCCATAACTCGAAATAGAAAGGTGATGCCTTCACTATTAATCATTGTATTCGCATTAAACGTGGCGATGATCTCTCGACGTAAACGATGTTGAGGTAATAATTCGCTGTATCGTTCTTGTATGGGTTTAGGGAAATAATATTTTATTTCATTAGCTAAATAGGCGTCACTGTAAATGTCTGAGGCTAGCAATGCATCGTAGAGGTTAATTTTTGCATAGGAAAGCAGTACCGCTAATTCCGGACGGGTTAAACCTTCACCGGCAGCGCGAAGTTTATTAATCGATTCGTCATCCGGCAAGTTCCAAGTGCTACGCTCAAGATATCCCGACTTTTCCAAATAACATATAAAGCGCGTATGTTCATCCAGTAATAAGCTTGCATGGGCATGAGTCGAAGACAGTGCCTGGGCTTGTTGGTAGCTGTTAGCAAGCACCAGCTGCGCGACTTCATCCGTCATTTCGACCAATAACTGGTTACGATGTACTTCGCTTAAATCGCCGTTTTTAACAACTTCATTAAGTAGTATTTTTATATTGACTTCATGGTCTGAGCAATCAACACCACCGGAATTATCTATGAAGTCGGTGTTGATATAGCCGCCTTTCCGACTAAATTCAATACGAGCATTTGCAGTTAACCCCAGGTTTCCGCCTTCGCCAAATGCCTTGCAGCGCAATTCAGAAGCGTTAATACGTATACTGTCATTGCTGCGGTCGCCAGCATGGGCGTGTGACTCGAATTTTGCTTTTATAAAAGTACCAATGCCGCCGTTCCATATCAAATCGACGGGCGCTTTTAATAATGCTTGTATGAGTTCATTCGGAGTCAGCGTTTTTTTTGTAATGGCTAATAATTTTTGCACTTGTGGAGAAATAGTGATCGCTTTGGCATCTCTCATATAAACGCCGCCGCCTTTTGATATAAGCGACGCCTTATAGTCTGTCCATTCCGATCGGGCGAGATGGAAAAGCCGTTTTCTCTCCTGAAAACTTTGTTTTGTATCGGGGTCGGGATCCAGAAAGATATGCTTATGGTTAAATGTGCCTATTAGCTTGATATGTTCAGACAATAACATTCCATTACCAAAAACATCGCCATTCATACCACCAATACCCATGACGGTGAAGTTTGTTTTTTGGATGTCGATCGCTCGTTCTCGGAAGTGATGTTTTACTGATTCCCAGGCACCGCGAGCGGTAATGCCCATTTTTTTGTGGTCGTAGCCCGCTGATCCTCCTGATGCAAACGCATCACCTAGCCAGAAATCATATTCTTTAGCAATGCTGTTAGCGGTATCTGAGAAGGTTGCCGTTCCTTTATCTGCCGCAACAACAAGATAGGGGTCATCACCGTCATAACGTACCACTTGCAGGGGTGGGACAACCTTGCCCTCTTGTAAGTTATCAGTAATATCCAAAAGACCGCGAATAAAAGTACGATAGGAACGTGCTACCGCTTCTTTTAATGCGTTGGCATCGCCCTCAGTAGGTAGCTTTTTAAGTACAAAGCCGCCTTTGGCACCAACGGGTACGATGATCGAATTTTTCACCATCTGAGTTTTCATTAAACCAAAAATCTCGGTACGAAAATCTTCCATACGATCAGACCAGCGTAAACCGCCGCGTGATACCTTTCCGCCACGCAAATGCACACCTTCGGTATGAACGGAATAAACAAATATTTCGTACATAGGAACAGGTTTTGGCAAACCAGGGATATGTGAGGGATCTAATTTGAATGAAATGTAATCTTTATGTGCGCCATTACTTTCTTGCTGATAAAAATTAGTACGTAGAACGGCTTGAATAAGAATGAAAAATTGGCGTAGAATTCTGTCGTCATCCAAAGATGGAACTTGGTCAAGTAATTGTTCTATTGTCTCGTTTAAATTTTTGGTGCGAAGAATAGTATATTCATGTTCCTTCGGATTGAGACGGGCATGAAACAAATCGACCAATAAACTTGCAATCTGAGGATGTTTACATAGCGCTTGCTCGATATATTTCTGGCTGAATGGAAAACCTGTTTGTCGTAAATATTTATAACACGCTCTTAGTATTACAACATTCCGCCACGGAAGTTGCGCGCCAAGTACCAATCGATTAAAGCCGTCATTTTCAACGTTCCCCGTCCATATCTGGGCAAATGCATTTTGAAAAAATTCGCGCAAATGATCCAGGTCAATTATTTTATCCGGGTCGTAGCTCATACCAACATCATGAACCCAGATTATGTCTTCATCACAGGATTTAACTTCGTGAGGGCGTTCATCAATAACGGTGACACCCATATTTTCAAGCATAGGCAAAATAACGGATAAATAAATGGGCTGGTCTCGGCGAAAAATTTTGAAGCGAATTTCGCCTTCAGTGGCTTCGAGGGGTACATACAGTGACATCGCTATTGGGATGTCACCCATCAGTTCTTCTATTTTTAAGATGTCAGAAACAGCGGCAGGAGCGGGGTAGTCTTCTCGGTAGGATGCCGGAAACGATTTTGCGTAACGGGCAAAAAGTGTAGTTCCATTTTCTTCGCCTAATTCCTGTAATAAACTGTTCAATAAATCATCTTCCCATGAACGTATGCTATTCGTAATTTTCTTTTCTAATTCATTAACGTCATATTCTGAGAGTGCTCCGGGTTCAGTGTGAGCAATAAAATAAAGTCGGGCAAGAACGGATTCTGAAAGGGATACGGAAAAATCAATACTGCTTGCATTAAAGGCAGACCGCAAAATATTTTGTATTTTAATGCGATTCTCGGTATTGAATCTTTCTCTGGGTAAAAAAACCAGGCAAGATAAAAAGCGGCCGTATGGATCCTGGCGTACCAATAGTCGTACGCGTTGTCTTTCTTGCAAGTGCAGTATCGCCGATGCAGTGGTGTAAAGTTCGTCTGTGGTGCATTGAAAAAGCTCATCGCGAGGCAATGTTTCGATAATATTGACTAAAGCTTTAGCAGAATGTCCGCTTGATCGATAACCTGTACCTTCCATTATGCGTTGTTCTTTTTGTCGCAATAAAGGAATGTCTTTTATTCGCGAGGTATAAGCCGATGAGGTGTAGAGACCCAAAAATCGCCATTCGCCAACAACCTCACCAGCAGCATTAAATCGTTTAATACCAACGTAATCCAGGTAACCGGGACGGTGTACCGTTGATCGTGAGTTGCTCTTGGTAATAATTAAGAGACTAGGTTTTCTGGCACGTTTTTTTACTTCTGAGGGAAGGTGAGCAAAACTTCTCGATGTGGTTTCACCCATATGGGTACGCAGTATACCCAAACCAGACCCAGGCACAATGCGTAGCACATCTTCTTCTTCACGATTTTCTTTCGGTGAAAAACAATATTCTCGGTAACCCAAAAAAGTAAAATGATTACGCGCTAACCATTCAAGAAATTCCAAATCCTGGTTTATTTCATCTTGATCCAGTGTCGGAGGGTTGTCTTTGATATGTTGAATTGTTTCTTGTAACGCGGTGCTCATTTTTTTCCAATCCGCTACAGCCACTCGCACATCGTCTAAAGCACTTTTTACACGAGCTTCAAGTTGGTTCAGATCTTTTTCGTTTGCTCTGCGGTCCACTTCAAAGTGCAGCACAGCTTCGGCCGTAGAAGCTTCGTTTTTAGCCGGAGCGTTGGCAACGGATTGCAGCATGCCATCCGTATCGCGAACGACATGCATGACCGGATGAATAATCAGATGTATAGTTAACCCCAACTGATTGAGTGCCATGCTGATAGAATCAACCAGAAATGGCATATCATCGATGACGATTTCAATAACAGTATGCGTTGATTGCCAGCCATGCTCATCCATTTTAGGGTTGTAGACATGAAGCAATTTTTTATTTTTGAGTCTTTTATAGGCGATATTCCATTGGGCAAGCGCAGCGCCATATAGATTGAGCGTAGATCGTTCTAAGATGTCATCTGGGGCTGTGCTTTCATAAAACTTTTCAGTAAAAGCGCTGGCAAGAGAGGTTTTTTTTGTAGGTAACTTGTCATTGATCCGAGCAATGACCTGTTGGATAGCCTCTTGCTTATCCTCATTTAAATGCAACATGATAGCTTCTGTCCCTAGAATGAAATCTCAAAACATTTTCAGTTTAGATGGATTTCCTGCAAAGATGTTCCTCTATGTAGAAAATGATGAGAGCTGAGTCGTTATACTTAACATTTAAATCGGCTGAAATGAAAATTTATTTAATAAAGACAGAGCTTTATGTGTTTATAGCCTTTTTTCACTATGGATTACGTTGAGTAGTTACAATATAGAGAATAATTAAAAATCACCATTATAGGCATAATAAATGGAATATCGACAATTAGGCAAGACAGGGTTGAAGATCAGCGTTATTGGTCTGGGTACTATGACTTGGGGTTTGCAAAATACACAAGCTGAAGGGTTTGAGCAGATGGATTACGCGCTTGCTTGCGGAATCAATTTTTTTGATACCGCTGAAATGTATGCCATCCCTCCAAGCAGTCAAACGTTTGGTAGCACTGAAACGATCATCGGGAATTGGTTTGCCTCACGCTCAAGCCGTGACAAAGTAATCCTTGCATCAAAAATAACAGGGCCAGGTTTACCCTGGATCAGAGATGGTAAGAGTGTTATAGATAAAAAAAATATTCTACTCGCCGTTGATAGTAGTTTAAAAAGATTACAAACAGATTATATCGATCTCTATCAATTACACTGGCCTAATCGAGGTTCATATCACTTTGGAAAAACATGGGACTACGCGCCTGAATTTGATGCTCAGGCAGAAGAAGATAATTTTCTGGAGGTTTTGTATACTCTGCAAGGGTTGATTCACGCAGGGAAAATTCGTCACATTGGTTTATCCAATGAAACCGCCTGGGGAATAACTAAATGGTTGCAACTGGCCGAACAACATAACTTGCCGCGTGTCGCTGCTATTCAGAATGAATATTCTTTGCTTTGCCGCTACTTTGAGCCGGATTTTAGTGAAATAGCAATCAATGAAGATTGCGGTTTACTGGCTTGGTCTCCTTTGTGCCGAGGAATGTTAAGCGGAAAATATCTTGATGGTGCTCGTCCAGAAGGGAGGCGATTAACCATTGAGACTCGCAAAGAACATCGTATTGGGTCGCTGACGGATGCAGCAGTTAAAAAATATATAGACCTGGCTAAACGGTATGATCTGGATGTCTGTCAAATGGCTTTGGCGTTTGTTAACAGTCGAAGTTTTGTGACTTCCACGCTTATTGGAGCTACTAATATGACGCAATTAAAAAGCAATATTGATTCCATCTCACTTGAGCTATCTACAGAAATTTATACAGAAATAGATAAAATAAGACGTGATTACCCCATGCCCTTTTAGCAAAAAAACAGAGCTATTTCAATATTTTTATATCATACGTGATGGGTATGTTTGCTTTACAGTAGTATAATTAAAATTTTTTAAAAAGAGAGGGTTTTTTAATGATATTTCGGAAATCAGGTTGTGCCGCTGCACTTTTTTTGTTGGCTGGCAATACGGCTTATGTTAATGCCAGCAACTGGTCAGGTGAGGCCGAATTAGGCTTGGTGGTTACAACAGGAAATACTGAAACTCAATCGGTTAATGCCAAAACCAAGGTTATCAATGAAAGAGCAAGCTGGCGCCACACTTTTGTTGCAACCGCCTTGAGTACGGCAGACGAGATTCGCACTACGTCAGAAAAGTATTTCCTCTCAGGTCAAAGTGATTATAAATTTAGTGAATTTGATTATTTTTTTGGCATCGTGAGTTATGAAGATGACCGGTTCTCCGGTTATGAGTATCAAGTTAGCGAAGTTCTGGGTTATGGTCGCCGAGTGATACATGAACCCAGCTTGACTTTGGATCTTGAAGGCGGCCCAGGTGCACGGCAAAGTAAAATAATCGATGGCGATTCTGACAACGAACTCATTGTACGCTTGGGTGCAAATCTGGAGTGGAAAATAAGCGACAGCGCCAGTTTTAGTGAAAAACTTTCGACAGAGATTGGTGAAGATACGACCATCACTAAATCAATTACGGCTTTGAAAGCACAAATTGTCGGTAGTCTTGCAATGAAAGTGTCATTAACCATCAAACACACTTCTGAAGTACCTGCGAATAGTAAAAAAACAGATTCTGAAACCGCGTTAACTTTGGTTTATAGCTTTTAGTCGTTAAATATCTCACCACTACTCTAAAGCAGGTTCGCAATAGTTTCCTTGAACGAAAGCTATTGTGAATTTTGATATACTCATAGTAAGCGCCCGACCATAATTAATTTAACTAAATTTCTACAGGATTTTTCGCGTGAATCAAGGCGCAGCGAAACGAGCATAGTGAGCTATGCGACTAAAGCAGCAACGCAGAGTCACGGGAAAAAGACCAAGAAATGTTAAATTAATTATGGTCGGGTACTTAACTTTGATTTCTCTAGGATTAGAGTTGGTTCATTAATGCTTATGAAACCCGATAAACGCATCACGAATACGAGCAACGCCGCCAATTTGTTCGTAAGCGCTAAACTAACCACATACTTCCCAACAATAACTACAAGCTATACCATGTCGCGCGTGCTTTACCACGGCGTTTCACGTGCCCTTCATTAACAAGTTCCCGTAAGCGTACTTTTAACGTATTTTGGTTTGCGCCGGTTTCCTTGACTATTTCCGCTATGGTTAGCCGATTATTTTTCTTCAATAGTTTTAATATTTCCAAAGACAATGTTGGCAAAGTTGTATCAGAATTATCTTGTCCTTTTTCAACTTTTTCGGCCAAATTAGCTTTTTGCTTTTTCAGGCAACGCAGAAAAAATCCTAACCAAGGCTCCCAATCGGGGGCATCCTGCTTTAGGGTTATTTGCGTGCGGCGCAGTGCCTTGTAATAAAAATCTTTGTTTTCTTCTACGATACTCTCAAGAGAAGCATAAGGAACATAGTCATATCCAGCGCGTAATAGCATTAACGTGATTAAAATACGTGACAGTCTTCCATTACCATCCTAAAAAGGATGGATAGCTAGAAATACAACATTAAATACAGCAATGACCAGCAAGGGATGCATGGATGCCTCATCAATCGCCTTCGCTGTCCATTTAATCAATTCCTCCATTTCTCGCGGTGTATCAAACGGTGTGGCTGTCTCAAACACAACGCCGATTTCACGCCCTTGCGCATCTTTGGCAACAACATGGTTTGGTGACGTCTTATAGTCCCCACGATGGCGTTCATCTTTATTACTATGACGGAGCAACTGTTGATGCAATTGGCGGATATGGTTTTCGGTTAAATGTAAATCTGCATAGGATTGAAAAACCAAGTCCATAGCTTCGGCATAACCGGCAACCTCTTGCTCATCTCGCGTCTTAAACGAAGTGGAGGTCAAATTGGAAAGCAAGGTTTCTACTTGCGCATCACTGAGCTTAGCCCCTTCTATTCGCGTGGAAGAACCTACACTTTCAATGGTTGCCACTTTGCGCAATTGTTGCAGACGCTCTGGCGACATGGTCTTGAAAGCAAGCCATTTTCCTTTAAACTCATCGAGTTCCGAAATAAGCTGTAGTATGCTTTGACCAACAGTGATTTTAGGTTCTTTCATTCAAGCCTCATATCCAATTTCCTACCCGATCATACCCGATAAAACCCGATTGCCCAGAAGCTTGTCCGATAATCCTGTAGATTGAGTGCATTAGACGTTCGCAGCAGGTTCAACTGATGTTATCTAGGATAATGCCAAGTTTAGTGAAAACGTGCTTTTCTAGTCTTTGTTTATCAACAAGTTAAAAATAAACATTTTCGAAAAACCGAGTTGTTAGACAGATTATTAGGAAGCTATTAACGTACTTAAATGCTGCACAACTCTTGCTGTAGCCCCTTTATTTTCTTGTAACCATTGCAATCCGGCTGCGCCTGCTGTTTGTCTTTGCTGCAGATTTTGCAGATAGTAGCGAACAGCATGAGTTAATTCGTTGACGTTTTTGATTTCTTGCGCTGCTTTTAACGCGATTAATTGTTGAGTGATTTGTGCGAAGTTGAAGGTATGAGGGCCGGTGATGATAGGCAAACCCAAGGCGGCGGGTTCTATCATGTTGTGACCACCCGTAGGAACTAGGCTGCCACCCATGTAAACCACATCGGAGGCGGCGAAGAGCGTCATCATTTCACCCATGGTGTCGCCTAACAACACGTCTGTATTGTTAGTGACTTCTTGCTTCAGGCTACGACGCACAATTTTCCAGTGTTGACGTGTACACAGGTCAGCGATGCTATTAAAACGTTCAGGATGGCGAGGAACCAGAATTAGTAAGAGATCCGAATGGTGTTTTTTTAATTCAGAAAAGGATGCTAAAACCTGTTCATCTTCACCTTCGTGTGTGCTCGCCGCAATCCAGACTGGGCGCGAGCCTAATGTAGCTTTGAGTCTTTTCCCCTGCTGAACGGCGCTAGTCTGAACAGGCTGATCAAACTTGACGTTGCCTGTGATAGCCAACCGTTCTGGGGCCAAGCCTAGTTGCAGAAAGCGTTGCCCGTCGGCTTCATTTTGTGCGGCCAGCCAACTGATTCGTTGCAATATAAATTGCGTCAATGTAGTAAAGCGTTGATAACCTCGCGCTGAACGTTCAGACAAACGGGCATTGACAACCGCAATCGGTATTTTGCGCTGCGCGCACTGTTCAAATAGATTAGGCCACAGTTCCGTTTCCATAATAATGGCGATTTTGGGTTGCGTGCGATTCAAAAAACGACGGAGTGCGCCAGGAAGATCATAGGGAATATGCCCCGTTATAATGCGATCGGCAAACACAGCTTGCGCTCGGGCGAGTCCCGTTGGAGTCGTGCTGGTCACTACGATTGGCATGTTTGGGTGTTTGGCTTGCAGCGTGTTAATAATGGGAATTGCCGCTTGTAGTTCACCCACCGAAACGGCATGAATCCATATTGATGGCTGGGTGACTTTATGGGAAAAAAAACCAAAACGTTCTGGCCATCTTTTGAAATAATCGGGGGCGCGCAAGCCTCTGTATAATAATTTCAATAAGGCAAAGGGAATCAGACAATAAAACAAAACGGTATAGGTGACGATACCTATTTTAGCCACGGACGTTTTCCCCAACCTATTTATTCAACCATTCAAGATAGGCTGCCACCCCTTCTCCTACGGTTTTAAAAACGCCATCGTAACCTGCCGTTTTTAATGCGGACATATCCGCTTCAGTAAAGCTCTGATAACTTCCTTGCAAATGCTCAGGAAACGGAATGTACTCAAGCTTGCCGCGCCCATGATAATTAATAACCGCATTGGCTACATCGTTGAAGGGTTGACTGCGCCCTGTACCCAGATTATAAATTCCAGATTTGGCCGCATGATTCATAAACCAGAGATTGACATCAACAACATCCCCTACATAAATAAAATCACGTCGTTGCTCGCCATCACCATAACCGTCACAACCAGCGAAGAGCTTGATCTCGCCCTTATCCAGCAATTGATTATTTAAATGAAATGCCACACTGGCCATATTGCCTTTATGCTGTTCACGCGGGCCATATACATTAAAATAACGCAAGCCAACAACCTGGCTGGTCACATCAGGCAAGAGTCGGCGTACATACTGATCAAACAAATATTTTGAATAGCCATAAACATTCAACGGTGCTTCGTTGTCCGGATGTTCTTTGAATACCGGCCCGGAACCATAGACCGATGCCGATGACGCGTAGATATAAGAGACTTTTTTATCCAGGCAATAATGAAGCAGTGTTTTTGAGTATTCGTAATTTATTTCCATCATATAACGACCGTCCCACTCAGTGGTGGCCGAACAAGCGCCTTGATGAAATACCGCTTCGATACGATCTGAAAAATTGTCGTTTGCTTGAATTTTTTTTATGAACTGATCTTTGTCGAGATAATCCATCACATCGCAATCGACAATATTACGAAACTTGGCTCCATCGCTTAAGTCATCAACAACCACGACATCACGATACCCTCGTTGATTAAGCGCTTTTACAATGTTACTTCCTATAAATCCTGCGCCACCGGTTACTATAATCATGTGTGTGTCTCAATCTTATTTTGAATATTGGCAATCATTTTAGAGGTTGAGCAGCCGTCTTTGAAAGTTAGAATACGCACTTCACCGCCCTTGTCGATCACGCATTCTCCACCTGCGACTTCGCTGACCTGATAATCACCGCCTTTAACCAACACGTCAGGCAAAATATGACAATATAGTTGCTCCGGAGTTTCTTCGGAAAACGACACAACCCAGTCAACACTGGCCAATGCCGCTAACACCGTCATACGTTGATCCAAAGGGTTAATGGGTCGTTGCTCGCCTTTGAGTTGGCGCACCGAAGCGTCGCTGTTGACGGCGATAATCAGCCGGTCTCCGAGTTGACGTGCCTCTTCTAAATATTGCACATGACCCGCATGTAACAGATCAAAACAACCATTGGTCATGACTACACGTTCACCACGCGCCTGACAAGATTCTACTACGTTCGCCAGCTCATCAACGGTTAATATACCGTAACGAAACTCGTGCAAGTCGTGCAATGCTTGATGCAGCTCAGTCGTGTTTGTTGTCGCTGTACCCAACTTACCCACCACAATTCCTGCGGCAACGTTGGCTAAAAACATGGCGGTTCTTAAATCTTCACCCGTTGCCAGGGTTGCCGCCATAACCGAGATTACGGTATCACCAGCTCCTGTGACATCATAAACTTCGCGTGCCTGGGTGGGTAAGTGAATCGGCTCTTCGGTCGCTTGAATCAAGGTCATGCCCTGCTCACCTCGCGTCACCAGCAGTGCAGCTATGTTGTGTTGTTGTAATAACGCCGTGCCTTTTTCGACGATTTCATTTTCATCTTTACAGGGGCCAACCACCTCTTCAAACTCACTCAAATTCGGCGTGATGACCGTAGCGCCACGATACACGCTAAAGTCTTTACTTTTTGGATCGACCAAAACAGGTTTTCCGTGTTTCCTGGCAAGCTGTATCCAGGCATGTGGATCTGCTAATACACCCTTACCGTAATCCGAGAGCACAACTACAGCACAGTCGACCAACGCTTGTTTGGCATTTTCCAAGAGCTTAGTCATAGGCACAGACTCAAAACCATCTTCAAAATCCATGCGTATTAATTGTTGATGGCGACTGATAACACGCAACTTGGTGACGGTTGGATAGGAAGGGTGTGTGACCAGACGACTGACGACACCGGCTTGTTTTAAACAAGCGGTCAACGCTGTGGCCGCCTCATCTTCACCGACAACCCCAACCACTTCGGCCTGCCCACCCAGGGCGGTAATATTCAGCGCGACATTACCGGCCCCACCGACTCGCTCTTCTTCCTCGTTGACATGAACCACGGGCACCGGAGCCTCTGGAGAAATACGCGATGTGTCGCCATACCAATACCGATCTAACATCACATCACCGACAACCAGTACGGCGGGGGCTTGATTCCACTTTGGAAGTTGTACCTTCATTCTATTTAGAATCTACTTATGAGGAAAAACACAGAATTTTACCATATCAACGCAGCACCAAACTTTTTTAGGATTTTTGAGCGGGGTAATTTCACACTTCGGCTTGATTGAGCCTCTTTAAGTTTAAGGTTTTTTTTCAAGCCATACGTCGAACTGTGCTTCGGTAATGCCTAATCCAATTATCGCGCCTGCATGTAGTATGCTTAAATCTGCCAGCGTCATCGCGGTGAATTTGTCTGTATCATTGACGCCATGCTCATGACCGAAATTTTCAATGAAGTCTTCGGCCTGCTTTCCATGTAGGCCCTGCTTGACTACTTGGCCCATGACCTCTTTTCTTTGTTGCCTGTATTGAATACGAAAGGCATCGATTTCGCCTAAAGATTTTTTCACCACGCCATATTGTTTGCATGAACGAACATAAGCCCAGGAATAAAGATCGAGCATCGGCGCAATGTTATTTTTCTCATAAATGGCAAGCAGTGCGGCAGTGTAGTCCTCACGGGACACATCGGTAAAGCTCAAAGGACATAAATTGAGTTCGATAAACGGTATATTGCAGCTCAAACGTGACGTTCGCTTATTCACATCTTCAAATGCCTGTACATAGGACAGATGGATCAACAAAAAGAAACTTTGCTCGAAAGAATCCTCAATTTTTCTGGCCTTGAATAAAATTAGCTCGAACAGCTCTTTTAAAACATGGGGATTGCCCAGCGGTTTATAGTTAGATTTGCCAATATTAACTTCAATTTTCCGAATATTGCCACAGGCTTCAGGATTAGCCAGTAAGTCTTGGGAAAGTAGATGATGAAGATTGCGGATGGTGAGGCTGTTCAGCTCAATGTCTGGCGCGTTTTCGACCAGAAATAAGATCGCTTCTTTATGATTCATGATCATCACGGTTTCTTCGCGAACTTTGCCTTCTGCCGAAATGCCTTCTTCTACGAGTTTTTGTGTATCCAGCCTCGAATAGGTATTCCCCTCAAGGCGGCTGGAATTATAGGAAAGGTCAATTAAAAGCCGCTGGCAGATTTGCCGTGCATAGGTTCCTGCCGCTAACTCCTCATCAAAACGCCTCCCCTCCTGAAACAATCTCTTTCGTATATATTTAGGGACATAAATAGTTTCATTAGGGACATAATCGTCCAAAAACTCCCGTTTATAGGTCATTTTTTCTCGAGCATAGAGAGGGACTTCCAGAAACTTAAGGGCATCTTGGCTTTTTAGGTTAAAAATTTCGTGTACTTTGTCTTTTTTTTGTCTCTTATCTGTCTCTATTAGTGTTTTAGCAGGGTAGTATTTTGTGGCTTTCTTATCCCCTGTTTTTAGTATGCGACCTTCACCAACAAGGCTTGCGAGCCTACGTTGTAACGTTTTATTATTTAAGGAAAGTTTAATATTTTTAGCAATTTGTCCACGAGAGAACCCTGTTGGATTATTTGCCAAAAGCATTGCAATTTCATCCATTTGTCTTTCAGTATCTTGTATCATAAAGCCTCGTTACTGTCCCTTAATTGTCCCTTAACTTAAAGTAGCTCACTTTAGGGACATAATCAATCTGTTGTTAGGACAAATTAAACTTAAGGGACATTAAACTGGCAATGTCTGATACTCCCTATAAATTAGATCACTAGTTAAGGTACAATTTCCCCCAAAAAAGGGGATATGAAAATGACATCGGTCAGAAAAAAGAGAGGGTGGGGACACCCAACAAAAATAGAGTCATGAATCAAACATTGCTGACACACTTATCAGGCAATGCTTACAAATAGTCGCATACTTGTCTTGGGTGTCCCCCTATGTGCCTCCCCTATGTGCCGCCTGGAGAGACGGTCAACTGGAATTACAATGGAAAATCTGGAAGCGTCTCTGCTAACGAAGATGGTTCGGTTACTGTGCCAGACCTGGAGATACAAACAAGTTTTATCCCGCTTGTGTTAAATCGCCCCAGGTGTAAAAGACTCCCTAAATCATCAAAAGGACAGATGAAGCTACCTCCGCACTGGACACACAAGCTGAGCAACATGTTAAAGCCGCTGTTGAAACCTTGCGCCAAGGTCGTACCTCCATTGTTATTGCTCATCGCTTATCCACCATTGAAAATGCAGATCGCATCATTGTTATGAAAGCGGGGGAAATTATAGAAACAGGCACTCATACAGAACTG